>JAEIGA010004003.1_pt1 | contig 22849 bp, 41 predicted proteins | sample 9270691 | NCBI WGS metagenome assembly JAEIGA01 (sample SAMN17057246, study PRJNA624740) | gut metagenome | biome: biome; isolation source: fecal sample | host: Bos grunniens | place: China: Xizang | collected 2019 | reverse complement strand
CAAAAAGAAGACCCAACCAAGCTTTATGATATGTGAATTTCTTCTGGTCTGGTTGCCGCAGTAGTTGATGCGATTCCTGAGACTGAGTATCATGAAGTACTTTGTGGAGTAACAGATAGTAGTGATGCGATTTATACTTATCGTAATTCTATTATGGGGATCCTTGATAATATTTCTACTGATTATAGCAATTTGAATTTGGATGCAAGTGAAATTCATAAGAATTTAGCAGATCCAAATAATATGGCTCTTTTAAAGCAGATTTTGACTCAATTGGGCTAATTAAATTTATTAATCTATCCTATTTTTAAAGATATATAGGAGTAATTGGGGTTAGAGTGTTTATTACTCTAACCCCAATTTTTTATTTTGCAAAATAAAAAATAAATTTGGAGAGAAAGGAGCAAAATGAATGGCTAAACAATTAAATGTAAATCTTGCTTTTACCGCAGATACTAGTAAAGCAAAAGCACAATTGCAAGATTTACAAAATTAGTTATCTCACGTTATTAATTTACCAGGCTCATCATTTGCTGGTGGAATTACAAGCGATATTCAAAAAGCAACTCAAGCTGCTGCTGAATTGAAAGTTCATTTGGAAAGCGCTACAAATGTAAAAACTGGAACTTTGGATTTTGCTAAGTTGAATTAGTCTATTAAAAATAGCGGCTCTTCTTTAAGTGAATATGCAGCGAGAATTCAAAGTATAGGACCAGAAGGTCAAAAAGCATTCGCTATGTTGGCACAGTCTGTTGCAAGCGCAGAAGTGCCGATTAGACGCTCTAATGCTCTTTTAAGTGAATTATGGGTTACCATGAAAAATACTATGCGTTGGCAATTAACTTCAAGTATGCTTCATGGTTTCATGGGAGCAGTTTAGTCTGCTACTGGATATGCAAAAGATTTAGATAAATCTTTAAATAATATTAGAATTGTTACTGGATATAGTGCTGATTAGATGGCAGTTTTTGCCGAAAAAGCAAATAAAGCTGCAAAAGCATTAAGTACAACTACTACAGAATATACCAACGCTTCTTTAATTTACTTCCAGCAAGGCTTGCCCATGGAAGAGGTTCAAGCTAGAGCTGAAATTACAACTAAAATGGCGCATGCTTCAGGTCAGAGTGTTGAAGTTGTTTCTGACCAATTAACTGCGTTATGGAATAACTTTTATGATGGAAGTCAATCCCTTGAACACTTTGCAGATGTATTAACCAAATTGGGTGCAGAGACTGCTTCTAGTTCAGATGAAATTTCAGCTGGTTTGGAAAAGTTTGCAGCTATTGGTGACATGATTGGTTTAAGTTATGATAACGCTGCTGCTGCTTTAGCTACTGTAACAGCTCAAACTCGTCAAAGTGCTGATGTAGTTGGTACAGCATTTAAAACTATTTTTGCTCGTATTCAAGGTTTATCTCTTGGAGAAACACTGGATGATGGCACTAATTTAAACAAATATTCCGAGGCTTTATCTAAAGTTGGTATTTCCATTTTTGAGCAAAATGGAGAATTAAAAGACATGGATAATATCCTTGCTGAAATGGGTGCTAAATGGGAGACTTTAAGCAAGGACCAACAAGTCGCTTTGGCTCAGACCGTAGCTGGTGTTCGTCAATATAATCAACTTGTTGCATTAATGGATAATTTTGATTTTTATGAAAAAAATCTTGAGTCTGCAAAAAATGCTGATGGATCTTTGCAGGAACAAGCTGATATTTATGCTGAATCTTGGCAAGCAGCAAGCGATCGTGTAAGAGCATCTTTAGAATCTATTTATAGCACTTTAGTTGATGATAGTGCTTTTATCACTATTTTAGATGCTATTGCAGATATTGTTTCTGGTATTGATAAAATGATTGACTCTGCAGGTGGTTTAAAAGGTGTTTTAGCGGGCCTTGGAGTTATTTTTACCAATGTATTTAGAAAATAGATTACTCAATCTATCACTGATGCTTCTTATAGTTTAAAATCTTGGACTGAAAGAGGTAGAGAGTCTATCCGCCAAGAAAAGAGTCAAGAAATTGATAATATTCTTGCTTTACAAGGATAGGCTGCTGAAAATTCTCCTGAAGATATTCGTAATCAAGTCATTAAAGAACAATTACTTAGCCAGCAAGAATTAATTAATAATGCAAAAGATTTAACGGATACGGAACAAAGAACACTATAGATTCTTTTAGATTAGCAAAAAGCTCGTGGAGATTTGGCTATTAAAGCTGCTGAAGAACTTTAGGCAGCATAGAAAAAGGTTTCTGCTAGTGAAATGGATCTTTATTCTGGAGAGCATAGACTTCCTAAATATGTTAAAGATTCTCCTGAATGGACAGATTAGACTGCAGACCTTGGTATCATTGAAACTTTATCTGTTGAAGCAGCGAATTTAAAACGCGAATTTTCTTCTGCTGGACAATCAATTAAATCAGCTTTAGCGGGAGATTATGGAGATGCTTTGTAGCAAAAAGCTGAAGAGTTATTAGATATTGAAAATAATATTGAAAACGCAGTTACGCGTTTAGCCGGAGAAGATAGCGGATTAGCAAAAAAATTGCGTACTCATGCTAAAAATGTTGGAGAGTTAGCTGATGCTGAAACGAAATTGGGATAGGCTAAAGATGATGCTTTAAGAAAGATTTAGGTTGAAAATGGAAAAGTAACAACTAATACTCAAACAGTTTAGAAAAATACAGAAAAGAAAAAAGAAAACGCTGCTGCAACTCAACAAGCATCCTAGGCAGCAGATCAAAATGGAGATAAGCTTGATCAAGAAAAACAAGATTATGAAGAAAACACTGCTGCTGTTAAAAAGAATAGTGATGCGAAAAAAGGATTAACTTCTGCCCAGTGGGCTAATAATTTTGTTAACGGAGCTAATGCTGCAATGAGCGCAACAATGGCTATATCAGCTTTATCTTCTGCATTTGACACATTAGAGTCTGATGCTAAACCTCTTGAAAAAATTACTTCAATGACTATGTCTTTAGGCATGGCTATTCCTTCTTTGGGATCTAGCTTGAAGGGTTTAAGTAAAATTTCTTTAGGTGCTAAAGGAAGTTTGGGTGGTTTAGCTGCTGGCGGTAAGCTAGGTGGAGCTGCATTAAAAGGATTAGGTATGAGCGCCACTTCTGCAGGAGCTGGAATGGTAGCTATGATTCCTTATGTAGCAATTGCAGCGGCAGCAATAGCGGCTCTTGTTGTTATTGGACGAGAACTCGCTGACGCTTATAATGATGCTGCTATTGATTTAGAGTTAGCTAATGAAACTCTAAAAAAGACTACTGAAGATTTTAATAAAGCCGCTGAAGCTGCATCTGCTCTAAGAACAGAATTTGAAAATTATCATGATATTCAAGATAAATTAAAAGATACCTCTTTGAGTGCTGAAGAGCTTGCTGAAGCTGAAAAAGAAGCAGGAAAACAAGCTAAAGAGTTAATTGAAAAATATAAATTATTTGGCAAAGAATACAGTAAAATTAATGCTAAATCTGGTGAATTAGAATTAACAGAAGAAGGCGTTAAAAAACTTGAAACAATGGCAAAAGAAGCTGAAGTTGTTGCTGAACAAATGGAGCGTATTAATACCATTGCTTCTATTAATTAGATTTAGGCAGACCAGCGAAATGATGCTGTTGAATTATCTCGAGATATTACTGTTTCTTATGTTCATACAGCTACTGATCCATCTTCTGGATATACTGAAAGCACTAATATTATTCGCAATGCCACTCAAGGAGAAGTTGAAGCTTTAGCTAATACTTTAAACACTGTTCGTGAGTCAATGGGTGGTGTTACTCCAGATGCTGAAGCTCTGAAAACAGCAATCCTTTCAAGTGCTGATAAATTTGGATTAAGCGAAACTGTTATTTAGAATTTAAGCGATTATATCAATGCTGATACAATGTCTGCTTTAACCGCTTTAGCGGATAAAATGCTTGAAGGAGTTTCTGCAATTGAAGCTTTTAATAGATCGCTTTTAGGCGGAGCAGCAGAAGGTCTTTATGGAGAAGGCATTGATCAATTAACTTCTGATAAAACTCGTCAAAACCTCATGAGAGAAGCTGCTACCTCTATGCTTTCTAGCAATGAAGATGTTGGTGGAAAACAAGAGTAGTGGAGTGAAGCTTTTTCTAAAAATGTAGCAACCTCAACTTCTAAATGGGATGCTGCTAATAACATGGAAGGAGCTATAAATTCTTGGCTAGATGATGTTTTTGAAGGGTCTAGTGATTATACTAATGCTGACCAGTGGTTGAAAGATAATTTCGGAGATAGTTTTGATGGTGATGTAAATTCTCAAGAAATGCTAAGAGCATATCTTGAAGGATAGGGATATACTGTTAATTCTGTCGATGACAAGATGAATGGCACTACAGCTGTTTCTTACACTGATCAAAAGGGTAACGTTATTGACACTTCTTTTGGAAATGCAGAAACATAGGCTATGTTTGCCAATATGGTTGCCGAAATGGCAATGACTCAAAGAGCAGAATAGTTAGCCGAAGAAAATAATTTAGCAGAAGAAGACGTCCTTGATGTTTTTGGAAAGATTCAAGATAATGGTAAACAAGAAGGCGTTGATTTTACCAATGAATTATTAGCTGGTATTGCTAATGGTGGAGATTTTGATTTTTCAAGTCTTTTTGGAGGATTAACGGAGAGCGAAGTTACTGGCCTTGAATCATTAACTGCAGATTAGCTATTATCAAAATTTGGTTTAAATTCTGAAGATTTATCTACATTAGGATTTGATAATGCCGCAGCTTTCCAAGAGGCTTTTAATGAAGGCCTTTCTTCTTATAACGCCGATGATGCTAAAAATGCAATGTTGGCAGAGCTTGGCATGTCTGAAGATGCTTTTGATGATTATACTAACGAGCTACAAAAAAATAATTCAAATCTGAAAGATAATGAAGAATTAGCTCAAAAGGTTGCTGCCGCACAAATTCCAATTCATCGAAATGTAAAAAAAGCAGCCGAAATATTTGCAGATAATGCAGATGTTTTAGATGAAGCAAATCGAGGCACAGAAGATTTTTCTGCTGCATGTAGTACTATGGCAGATGCGTTAAATGATGTCTTTGGAGAGGGAGCATTTGATGCAGAAACAGTTTCTGGTAATTTAGAAACTGTTAAAAAAGCCATGGAAGGCGATATTGAAGCTTTATAGACTTTACAAGATATTGCAGGAGAACAATTATTAATTAACGCTGGTATTAATATTGATGAAGGTATCGGTTAGGAAATTAATGATTGGATTGGCAGTCAAGAATTTAATGATATTGAAATTGGAGCCACTTTAGATTCTACTGGCATGACTGAAAAGTTTAATCAATTATTGGCAGATGGCTCTGTCACTGTTGATTAGATGAATGCAATTCTTTCTGGAATTGGTTTTACTCCTGAAATTGATTATAAAGAAGTTCCTATTGATGAATATGCTAGCGGTTAGCAAGATTTTACTCAAACAGTTGAAATTATTGATCCTGTTACCGGCGAAGCTAAAAATATGACATTATAGTCTGCTGTGGATACTCACGGTGGAACAGATACGATGGTGCGAATTCCTTATATTAAGGGAGGAGAAACTGTCAAAACAACAACTCCTGCTGCGATGGCAACACCAGCCAAACTTGGCGGTGGTGGAGGCGGAGGCGGTGGTGGAGGTAAAAAATCTACTCCAGCTAAGCCTGTAGACTATACTAAAAAATCTGATGTTGTTGATAGATATAAAGAGCAAGATGATGCTCTTGATGATATTCAAGAAACTTTAGAAGATATTAACAAAGAGTCTGAGCGTTTATATGGTGCAAAGCGTCTTAAGCAGATGGATAAAGAGCAAAAAGCTCTTCTTGCTTAGAAAAAGGCTCTTGAAGATAAAGCTAAAGTTGCTAAAGATTTTTATAATGAAGACCAAAAACGCCTTAAAGACACAGCCAAAGAATATGGTTTAAATTTTGATTTTGATGACTTAGGTAATATTACAAATTATACAACCGAAATGACTAAGCTGTATGATGAGTTACATGCAGCTGAAGAAAAAATGGATCAAATGAGCACTAAAGAAGCTCAAGATGAATTTAAAGAGGCTACGGTTCAACCAATTCAAGACAAAATTGAGGAATTAAAAAAGCTCATCTCTCAATATGATGATACTAAAGAATTACTTGAAGATTTGCAAGACGAAATTGATGAAGCATTTTATGCTTGGTAGGATAGTAATTATGAAGAATTGACATATAAGCTTGAATTAAAACTTGAAGTCAATGATGCTGAATTGCAAAAACTAGAATATTTCTTAGATAAATATTCTGATAATTTTTATAAAATGGCAGAATCTGCAGCGTTAATGAATGATAAGATTGATCCAACTATTCAAAATCTTGAAGATTATAAGAGCCATAAAGAAGCTTTAGATGATGCTTATCGTAATGGAGAGATTTCTCAAGAGGCTTATATTGAAGGTTTAAAAGAAGTTCGTGAAGGTTATTATGAAAATCTTGAAGCTTTAATTGAGCTTGATAAAGCAATGATGCATTATTACGGTGATACATTAGATGCTGCCAGTGAAGAGCTCTCAACCTTTACTGATCACATGGAACATCTAACTAGTGTTTTTGATCACTATATGAGTCTTATGGAAATTCTTGGTAAGCAAAAAGATTATGATGCTATGGGTAATTTCTTAGGTGGAAAGGCAGATACTATTCGTGACCGTCTGGATGTTGCTAAAGAGTATTATGAAATGCTTAAAGAAAATAGTAAGGCTGATGAGTATTGGGCTAATTATTAGGCCGCTTTAGCTGAAGGCAATGATGATATGGCTCAATGGTGGAAAGAGCAGTGGGATGCTGAAATCGATGCATTGGATGAGGCTTAGGCAGAAATGCTTGGATTGACTGAAGAGTGGGCTGAAGCAATGAAAGCTGTTATTGAAAATAACATGAATAAAATTGCCGAGACCCTCGAAAAGACATTAACTGGTGGTACTACTTTTGATACCTTGATGGATGAATTTGATAAATTAAATACTCGCCAAGAAGAATATTTAACCAAAACAAATCAAATTTATGAAACCAATAAGTTAATGCGTACTGCAAGTAAAGCTCTTGATGAAACAGATAATAAAGTTGCTAAACAAAAATTAAAGAACTTTATTGATGAGACTAAAAGTTTACAAGAAAATACTCAATTAAGTAAATATGAGTTAGAAATCCAATAGGCTAAATATGACTTATTGCTTGCCGAAATTGCACTTGAAGAAGCTTAGAATGCCAAGTCCACCGTTCGTTTAAGTCAAGATAGTGAAGGTAATTTCGGTTATGTTTACACTGCAGATCAAGATGCTATTGATAATGCTCAATAGGGTGTTGAAGATGCTGATAATAGATTGTATAATTTATCTCTTGAAGGCCAGCAAGAATATACTGAAAAGTATTTGCAGGCACAGCAAGAAATGTATAATGAATTGACAGCCTTATAGCAAGCTTGGTTAAATGGTGAAATTGCTTCTGAAGAAGAATATCAAAGACAAAAAGATACAATTCTTAATCACTATTTAGGTGAAGGCGGAGTATTACAAACTTACTCCAATTTGTATCGAATTGCTTGTTAGACTGATGCAGATGCAGTTGCTGATAACTGGCAAACCAACTATGGAGATATGACTCAAGATACTGAAACTTGGAAAATAGCCGTTAATCAGTATTTGGAGGATATTAAAGTATAGACTGATGCTTGGAAAGATGTTTCAACTCAAGCTAATGCTGATGTTGAGGGCGCTTTGAATGATAGTGAAACTGCCACTAAAAATCTTAAAGATGAAAGCGGTAGATTGGCAGATACTATTACAAGTAAAGTTATTCCTGCAATTGATAAGGAATTGGAAAAGGTTGCTGCTCAAACTGCAGCTTATGCCGCACAAAGAGAAGAGCTTTTAGCTTTAATTGCTGAGTATGAAGCCTATATTGAAGCTTTGAATAAACAAGTAGAAGTTCAAAGCGTAGGTTTTGATAAAGATACTGACTATTCTGCATTAATGAATGAATACTTAAATAATGGCGGTAAAGTCGGCGATGCAACATATAATGAACTTTTAAAACAGAGAGATGCAAAAATCGATTGGCTTGAAAGTGAAGGATATGATTCTAGTTACTGGGGAACTCGCGGAGAAGAAACTACCGCTATGTATAATGAATTGATGGCAGGCGGCGGAGATCAAGCCTGGTTTACAAAAGATTACATGTCTGATGAAGAATTGATTGGTAAATTTGAATAGCTTGAAATTCCTCTCGGTGCTTTGGAAGACCTTGTTAGTTAGATTGAAGTTACTACAGGTGAGATTAAGGAGTCTTCTAATGCTACAGGAGAAAAAATTGATTCCTTAAAAGATGACAATAGCACTAAGCTAGATGAGGCTAATGCTAAGGCAGATGACACTAATAGTAAATTAGATGATTCTAATAGTAAAGCAGATGATACAAATTCTAAATTAGATGATTCTAATAGTAAGTTAGATGATACTAACAGTAAGCTAGATGATATTAGCAATAAACTTGATGATGCTAATGGTAAGTTAGAAGACATTGATGGCACCATTGTTTCTGAATCTGGTAATATTCAAGGAGCAATTGATAGCGCAGCTGCTACTGTCGCTTCCAGCGTGGGAGGAGCGATTAGCTCTATTCAAAGTGAAGTCTCTAGTTTACGTTCAACCGTAACTGGTATGGCTATTGGATCTGCTGCTGGACCTATCGGAACGGCAATCGGAGGAGTTATTGGAGGTATTATTGGCTCTTTTGATACTGGTGGATATACTGGTGACTGGGGCCCAGAAGGAAAGCTTGCTGTATTGCATGAAAAAGAATTGGTTTTAAATCAAGGAGATACAGCTAATTTATTAACTTCAATATCTTTCCTCAAAGATATTGTTAGTGTAATTGATTCTCAAGCTTCTATGGCTAGTATGTTTAGTATGTCTGCAATGGCAGGGGTCGCTTCTAATAGTGAAACTCTTGAACAAACAGTTACTATTCATGCAGAATTCCCGAACGCTACAAATCATAGCGAAATTGAAGAGGCCTTTAATAATCTTGTTAATAGAGCTTCTCAATACGCAAATAGAAAATAATCATTAGGGTGAGATAGAAATATCTCACCCTTTATTTTCGTTTATTGGCCAAAATACATTATGAAAAATTTAAAAAAAATCAAAATATAATAGAATAATAGAGAAAAAGGAGGTTATATTATTATGGCTGATATTGCTGAACAAATTTGTCTGGCTGTCGATTAGATAGTGTCAGAACGTTTAAAAAGTATTAAATATGATAGTACAATTATAGCTACTATTGTTGATAATTCAGAAGCAAAAAATTATAAATATATTTGCTCAAATGGTTCGGCGCAATTTGTTGCTTTTGGTAAGGATACATCATTTAAAATTAATGATAGTGTTTAGGTTACAATTCCCAACAATGATTACAGTTAGCAAAAAGTTATTATTGGTAAATATGTAGCTGAAGAAGCAACTCCATATGTTTTTGTATAGCCCTTCAACACAATTATTGATATTACTACTAATTTAATTAAGAATCCTTCTAAAGAGCCTATTCAAGGATCTTTATTAGCTAATGAAGATTATGAAGATGGTTATAATGAAGAGACTAATTATTACAATAGCTTTAATAAAGAAAAGATTTTATGGAGTAAATTTTTTGAAGAAAGCCACGCTAACTTTAATCGTTTGGGTATTCAAGGTCAATTTAGGTCTTAGGTTTCTTCTCTAAAGCCTGTGGTTGGTAATTATGGTTATCGTTTGGAAATTTTGTCGAGTACAGACGAAATTATTACCAATGAAGGTCCGATCGCAAATTGGGGTTATGCCTATAGCGATCTTTTAAATAAGCAAAATTATGATATTAATGCAACCTTAAATGAAACTCCAGAGTCTTGGTATATTAAAGTTAAAGATGTTTTATCTTTAAACGCAATTGAAGGAAGCTTTAAAACAGCATTTATTAATGCTTTTACAACAGAATATGGAAAAAACCCTTATTCAGAAGAATGTAAACGCTTAATCTATTCTATGCTTTATGCAAATGCTAAAGTAACAGAAATCTATTTAGATAGTTCTGAAATGTGCGGAAATCCTTATAATTTTCAGAGCTTCTTCGAGCAAGAAAAAGTATTTGATATATCTTCTTTAAAATCCATTTTCGGCATGTCTTTATTTTTCTATGAAAAGTCAGCGACTTTTAAAAATAAAGATGGAAAATAGATTAGATATACTACTCCTACTGGATTAGATTTACCTCCAAACTTATTTACAAAAGATCCTTATATTTGTTTAGGATATGATATTTCTGAATTCGATAAAGAACAAGCTTTTCTTTATTCATTAAATACCTCTACTTACATAACTAAAGATGGTATAGTTTCAGAAAAAAATAGAAAAACAGTTAGACTTCGTTGGTTACATGAGTTTGAAAATGAATAGATAAAAGTAATAACCGAAGATAGTGAGATTTAGCCTTATGATGAAATTACTAATCCTACTGGATATGAGGTAAGATGGTATCGTTATAAGTTAGGAGCTCCTAGCGCAGATGAATATAGTGGAGTATATTGGTAGAGAGTTGAAGCTGATGAAATTTCACCTTTTTCATATACATTTTTACCTGGTGTTAATGCACCCTCCGAGTAGATTAAAGCTATTGTTTTATACGATAGTAAAGTTGTAGAAAGTAATATTATTACTTTTACAAGTGAAATAGAAGTTGTTAATAGTGCTACAGCGGCATTGTTAGCGGGATTATCTATTTGGTGTGATGATGAAGATTTAAGTGGATTAGCATCAGAAAATGATATCGCTATTAGTGCAAAAACAGTTAAAAATGGTATTTATCATATTTATGGATAGAATAATAATCTTTTAGATGAAACTAAAGCAAATATCGTTTTGACTTTAGAGGCTCATTTTGCGGATGTTCAAGTTTTATCGTCTACTTATGATGTAGATGCAGAATCTCCATTGTTAAAAGAAGCTACTGAAATCATCTGGGAAATGCCTTTAAATAATACTATGATTGTAATTGATGGTTTTAATTATAATTATGAATATGATAAAAATACTGAAGTTACAGATAAAAAAGTTGATTTTGCTAAAATTGAAGCAAACGATCCAACTGGAGAAAGATTTAAACTTCCTGGATATTTTACAGATGCTTCAATTCGTATTAGAGGCAACACTGTTTAGATTACAAGAAAATGTAAATCTTTAACAGATTTTACTATTAATCCATTTTAGGATTATCGAGTAAGAAAAACTTATAGTTCTACTTATTTACAAAATACTGTTAAGTGTACAATTAGAAAAGATTCTATTATATATAGTGCTACTAAAGAGTTAATTTTTGGTATTATGGGAACAAATGGTACCGATGCTACAGTTGTTATTGATTTTAATAATAATAAAACAGCGTTAACAGCAACTTTAGATACAGATAAAGACGGTAAATTAATTGGCGAAAGTCTTAAAGTAACAGCTCGTTTATATGATTAGACCCATAACGAATGGGATTTTAATAATAGTGATTTGGGAATTAGTTGTAAATGGGAATGGGCCTATTACTATGAAGGTCATATCAATCCAGATGCAGAAAGTAATCTCCCCGTAGATTAGATCACTAGTAAAATGGATGCTTATAAAGCCGCGAATAAAGAAGCAACTGATAAAGACCTTTTAACATATTTAAATTCTATTGCAAAAGTTTAGTTAATTACTCAAGAACTTGATAGTTCAATTTCAGCTCCAAATATTTGTCATTTAAATCATTCAGATCATTTGCATATTGCAATGACAACTGAAGGTTAGGATGTTTTCTTTTTAGTTTTAAAAGTTACTATTTCTGGATATGGAGATTATGATTTAGTTTCATACAAAGCAATTCCAATTAGAAAAAATAAAACTTTTAGAAATTATATTGGTCCAACTGAAATCATTTATAGTACTTCTGGATATGCCAATTATTATAAACAGCCATTGCAATTATGGAGTTGTAATCCAGAAGATGTAAATGAATTTGATTTTGTTTCTGATTATACTAAGATATCTTTGTATAATTCTAATTGGAATGTATATAATCCATATGGAGAAAAAGCTACTTATGTTGGTGAGGTTAATAATGAAGATATTCTTAAACCTGTTACCATATATGTTAAATCAGCCATGCCTTATGGAATTATATGTTATTCTAATTCATTAAATACAAACGATCCAGTATGGATTCAGCCTTTAGTTATTTTATAGAATGAATATCCTTCTGCTACAGTAAATCGCTGGGACGGAAAAAGTATTCAATTAGGCACAGACGATGACCCGAGCACAATTTTAACTCCTTCTTTAGCCGCAGGCTCTAAAGACTCTGAGGGTCGTTTTAGCGGTGTTATGATTGGTGATTGGAAAGGTACTGATGCAGAATTTGGTTTAACTGAATAGACTGGTGTTTATGGTTTCCATCAAGGTAAAATATCTTATGCTTTTAAAGAAGATGGCACTGGTTTTATAGGAAAGAGTGGCCATGGTCGTATTATTTTTAAAGGCGATAGTGGTGTTATTAAATCAGAGTCTTGGCGAGATGGCGAAAATGAAACTGGTATGTATCTTGATTTAGATGATGGTATACTTAAATTACAAAAAGAGCCTGGTTTTGACCAAGTATTCTTAACGGCAAAAGAATATCGTCCTAATTATTATTATACTTTAACCATTTTCCCCTTTGCCGTACCCGTTGGATTGGGTTATGGAGTAGATTTTGAGGCCACTGGTAAAACAATTCAAGTGACTCCAGAAACTCAATATTATAAAGAAGGTATGGCTATTGTTTCTAATATGAGTGCAGCTTCTTTTGCCGCACGAGTTTAGGCAGGTACTTTATATAGTAAAAACGCTACAGATTATGAACAATGCACTTCTAGCTCTGTTTATAATGAAAGAACTGTTTATTACGCTTATGTTTATACTGAAGCATATACAGATAATATTGTTAATTGGTCTACTGAATATAGCAATTATTATATAAAAGACGCCGAAGGAAAATATGTCACTGCAACAAGCACTAAAGACGATAATACAACATATTATACTAAGACTTTAATATATGTTGAAGCTATTATTGATGATAGTGTTAATTGGGAAAGTGATTATAAAAATTATTATACTAAAAATGATAAAGGGGAATATATTCCAGCTACAGCCACAAAAGAAGAAACTACTTATTATACTTAGGCGGCGAGCTTTACTCCTATAACTATTCTAGACTGGAGTAAAAATTATAGTAGTTTTTATACTAAAGCAACAGATGGCTCTTATAAACCAGCCACTTCAACCAAACAGAAAGATACTGTATATTATACGAAAGCTTTATCAAAAACGGCAACTTCTAAAACTGATTTTGAAGCTGATAAAACAAAGTATTGGATTCGTAAAGCTGATACTTACACTTAGATAAAGATAACTCCAGCAGAGGGAAAAACTTTAGAGGATTATTATGATAGTAGCGTTGCTTATTATGAACATGGCTTTGAAGCTTTGAATTATGGTACAATTGATAATCTTACTCCAAGGCCAAGTTATTGGAACACCACAGAAGACCCTTTAATTAAAGAGGGTAAATTTTATTACGTCTTAGAAGAAAAATACACTCAATGTACAGATTTGGTTTTTGATACTACTAAAACTTATTTTGAAGATAATACAGGCTTAACTGCTCGTTATATTACTTTATCTGCCGCGGCAAGTCGTTTCCCACTTGCTATTGGTAATCATAGCAATGAAGCTTCAAGAAAATTCCGCGTAGACTGGGATGGAACTTGTTATATTCAAGATGGTATTTTTAGTGGAGATATTGATGCTGAAACTGGATATCTTGGCGATTTAATTTTAAGAGGCGGCTTAACTTTAAATGCTACTGGTTATATTGCAGCCAATAAAGACAGTTTAACAGATTTTATTACAGATGGCTTCTGGTTAGATCGTGAAGGTTTAAATATTGGTAACTCTATGAATTACTTTTTTGCTACAACACAATTCACTGGCTTCTATAATGGTAATGGTGGTACAAAAGTTACTGGCTCTGGTATCGATCTTTATGCTCAATTGTCTCCTTAGACAGCAGCTCAAGATATGGCTAGTAAAGAAGGCTTAATTCATATGGGATGGGTTACAGGAGAGTATTCTTATCCTTTTATTCGTTTTGGTAGTGGTACTCAAGCTTCTACTAATAGCGATGGTACTATGAATGATAAATTCCAAGATGACGCTGGTATTATTAAAAAATTCGGTGGCGGAATGTGGTTTGGCGCTCATGGTAATAATACAACAGGAACGTCCCCTCAAGCTGATAGTGCAGCAAAAGTTGGCGTATTCTGTAACAGTAATGAAAATACTGTTTATCGATGTGAAGTTATTAATGGCACTCGAGTTTTTGAAAAAGCGCGATATGCTAGATTCGCCCCTTAATATTTATAAGAGAAAAAGGAGAAAATAATTATGAAAACTATTAATAAAGTTATGACCAATGGAGAGATTTATAAATATGCGGCGGGTATGCTATCTCATTTTAATACTGATAATGAGTATTATATGCCTGCCGCAATTGCTTATAGTCTTCAAAAAAATAAAACAACTTTAACAGCAATTGCTGAAGAGGTTGAAATTGGTCGTTTTAATATTTTATCACATTATGCTGTTGCTCAAAATGAAGATCAATTTCAAATTGATCCAAATAGCATTGATATAGCAAATCAAGAATTAAATGATTTACTTTCTATTGAGCAGGAAGTTAAAATTTATAGCTGTAAAATTGAGGAACTTAATGATATTAAATTTACTTCTGCACAAATGGAAAGCATTATGTTTATGATTTACGAAGATTAATATTTTGAGAAAGAGGAGGAGAAAGAATGTTACCTGCACCTATAATTCAAGGCACTCTTCCTGCTTTTTATCTTGATGAAAACGGGATGGCGAAAATCACCATCCCGTTTTCAATGAGTAGAGCAGTTAATCAAAATGAAGTTAAAAGATTTAAGTTGAAAATAAAAAATATCCAAGGATATGATTATTTAGCAACTTTAGACAGCTCTTCTTTTAGCTTTATTGATTCAGAAGTTACTTTTGAAATTAATAAACAAGCATTAGAAAAAGCTTTTTTGGTCGGTTCTTTTTATAAAGCCTAGTTAGCGTATGTGAAAGTTGGAGATGAAGAAGAGGTTGGATATTATTCCACTGTTGGTATTATTAAATATACAACTAAACCAAATGTTGAAATTTTAAATTTATCCTCTTCAAAAAACAATTCGCATAGTTATCATTATACTGGCACGTATAGTCAATATGAAGAAGATGAAGTAACTGGTAATAATAAAAAAGACGCTACTGAAAAAGCTTATTCATATCGTTTCATTATTAAAAATGACAATGATGTAATTATTGAAGATACTGGATATTTAGTTCATAATAATTCTAATGATGAAAAATATTATGAATCTCAAGATACCTTTACATATACTCACGACTTAGAATTAAATCGTAAATATACTATTACCTATATGGTAAAAACAAATAATGGATTAGAAATTCCATCATTTCCATATAAAATTATGGAAAAAGAATCTTTACCATCTGATTTAATTCAATCTATTACGCCTTCTTTAAACTATGAAAATGGTTACATTGAAATTAAATTGCAAGGCGCTTTAGATGATTAGGGATTGGAAATTCCAGCGAAGGGAAGTTTTGTTTTAACAAGAGCTTCTGAAGATTCCAATTATATGGACTGGGAAACTATTTCTGAATTTAATTTATTTGCTTAGAGACCTTCTACTTTAGAATGGAAAGATTTTACTATTGAACAAGGTAAAAATTATAAGTATGCGATTTAGCAATATAATAAAGCAAATTCTTTATATTCTAAAAGGTTAGTCTCTGCAACTATTTTTGCCGATTTTGAAGACAGCTTTTTATTTGATGGAAAGCGTCAATTAAAGATTAAATTTAATCCTAAGGTGCAGTCTTTTAAAAAGACTAATTTAGAAGCTAAGTTAGATACTCTAGGAAGTAAATATCCATTTATCTTTAGAAATGGATAGGTGGAATATAGAGAATTTCCAATTTCAGGCTTAATTTCTTATTTAGCCGATGAAGAATCATTATTTATGGATACTAAAGAGCAATTTTATAATGAAGAAAGAATTGAAAAAGATATTTATAAAAAATATTTTTCTAATGCCAATAAAAATACTTCTTCAAATGGAGTAATGAATAAAAAATTGGCAGAAATGGCTTATAAAAGAGATTATTTATTTTTCTATTATTTTGATCCAAAAATTAGAGTATATCGTCGTTGGGTGGATTTCTTAGAGCGTCCTAATATTACTTTACAAGAGTATTAGAAAAATCCAACAGTGACTTTAACAAAGGATTATTCTAATTTTAAATATTTTGAACAATATTTTGATGCTACTAATTTCGCGACCTATGAAGATAAATTGTTTTTAAGAAGCAAAGAAGCGGCAAATAAATTAGATGTTGAAAAATATAGATTTAAAACAACGAATGAAGTTTCATATAATTTGCAATTAGAGAGAGATTTTAAAATGGAGGTTTTGGCTTGGCTTACTAATGGAGAGCCAAAATTATTTAAGTCTCCCACAGAAGGAAATTATATTGTTAGATTGATGAATACTTCTTTAAGCCCTAATGATCAGTTAGGACGAATGCTTCACACTTTTTCTTCCACTGCATATGAAATTGCTGATTTAACTTATGAAGCTTTAGTCCAGTACGGATTTGTAAATAATCAATAGAGCGTAAACACTTACTTTAAAGTAATGAGTATTCCATTATCAACAACAGATGTTAATTATGTGGGATTAATGGCAAATAAAGTCCAATACGTTTTGGACAATGGAGTTTATTATGCCACTGGCCCATTGTTAGCAATTAATACTGCTACTGAATTAGTTCAATTAACGGATATGGATCCAGGGACAGAAATTCAAATTGATGGAGCTTCTTTCTTAATTGGGTAGACTGGAGAGTTTAATAGCCCCGCTCCAATTCAATAGATTATTCTTCCAGCAAGAGAATTGGGACAATTAACAGAACAAGAATATAATTTATATAATCATACTCTTTATTTCCAAAATGAGTCTACTAAAAAATTGATGGCTTCAGAAGATTGGAGTAGTACTAATGTATATTATGACATTCAAAGAAGTAGTGGTATTTTAACTGTAGCTTATTACGAAGAGATTGACAATTCTTTTAGTGATGTTATTGGCTCTGAAATTCAAGAAGTTTATGGCCGTCAATTTATTGGTGAACATGAAAATGTATTAGATATTTTAAATAACGCCGAAAGTAAAATTCTTTCTTATTATCAAGTAAGAAATTATTTAAGACCTATTATTCCTATTGGAACTTCTCAGTATTATTTTGATAATAAAACAAAATTCTCTGAACTTAACCTTTATGAGTATGAATCATTGTTTGATAATGTTTTAAATATGGGTTTATACAGACGAGTATATTTTGAAGATACTGATTTTTATGACACTGATTTTTATGAAAAGAGTCGATTAAATAGAAGTCTTGAATATAGAGTTTCTTCTAATCCCAATTTAAAAAATACTCGTGATTATGCCGCATATCGTAATAATAATGCACTGTATATTTACGATGGCGTTGATTTTGTTTTGGTAGAAAAAGAAAGTGAATATGATTCAACCACTCCTTATTTTATTCAAGAAACTATTCATTATTTAATTGATCCATAGAATGAAGAAAAAGTCTATCTCACAAAAGACAGTTATGATTTATTTATAAATATGTGGAGAGAAATGCGAAATATTAAAGGTGTAAATAAATTGCCAATTGAGGATGTATTTACGACTAACTTTAATAAATATAGTGCTTACTTGTGGATTAATAGTGAAAATATTGATTTAGAAAAAATTGAATATTATGAAGTAAGAGATATGGAAAAATTCAATAGTTATGAACTGTCTGTTGGTGTTTATAGTGAATTTTTCTATAGAGTGCAAATTGTTAATTATGACTTGTCAAATGATTATAGTTTACAGCAATTGTAGACAACAGTTAGAAATTTAGAGTATTAGCTTGGACGAGATTATATGATGAAGCAAAAAGATAGTGAAGAAAAATATTTAGAAACTCTTCGCTCTGTGCGTCAGACTTATCCCGCCCTTTATGCTCAATACATTATGCGTTTAACTGAATACTTAGAAGCTTTAGAAAAGGAGGTATAATTTATGAAAAATCCTTTATTGGATCAAGAATTTCTGTATCAATTAAATCAATATCGACATAAAGAAATTTATGCAAGAATTATATCTCTTAATCATGATGAACGTCCTCTTGAGCAGATTGAAGGTCGTGTTACTGGAGGTTCAATTAATATTGATGGTAATTCGGCAGTTAGACGTACTTGTAGTTTAACTTTGGTGGCAAAAGATGTGAATATTACTGACTTCTATTGGGGGGTCAGTAATAAATTCACTTTAGAGATTGGAGTTAAAAATTTTATTAATTCTAATTATCCAGATATTATTTGGTTTAAATAGGGTATTTATGTTATTGCCTCTTTTAATTCTTCTTTAACTCAAAATAGCTATTCTATTTCTATTAGTGGAAAAGATAAGATGTGTTTATTAAATGGAGATATTGGGGGCAATTTACCAGCTTCAATTGATTTTGGAAAAATAGATACTTATTCCAACACCTTTACTGCGACTACTATTGAAGATTATACTTAGTATGTCGCTAATAAATATTATATTTATTCAAATGGCGAATATGTATTAGCAAAAAATGAATACTTGTATGATAATGATAAAAAGTATAATGAACATTTAGTTTATTATACTAAAGATGTTCTTTTAGAATAGAAAGATTTAAAATTAAAAGACATTATTAGAGAAGCGGTTCACGAATATGGGAAAGAACCATACTAGAACATTAGAATTAATGATTTAGATAATTATGGTTTAGAACTTTTAGAGTATAGAGGAGATGCTCCTTTATATATGCTTTATAATGAAGAGGCAAGTATTTATGATCAAATGATCACTGAAGAAAATGCTAAAAAAACCGAAGTAGTTACTCAAGAGCATGGAGCCAAAAAAATCAATGAATGTATTTTTAATACGGGCGTAGATAAACTAAATGACGCCAGAGATAAGTTTTTATTTCAAACATTAGATGCTGATGGCAATTTAGTTGATGTGCTTTATTCAGTAACTGAAGTTAAATTTGGTTAGGCCATTGGATATCGAACAACAGATTTGGTTTATACTGGTGAATTAATTTCTTCTATTGGAGAATCATTAACTTCTATTTTAGATAAGATTAAAACAATGTTGGGAGCCTTTGAATATTTCTACGATTTAGACGGTAATTTTGTTTTTCAAGCAAAAAAAATTTACGCTAACAATTCTTGGAATCCTTTAATAAAGGCAGATGACAATGTTTTTGCCAGAGACGCCATAGAAGAATCACCTTATTCTTATAGTTTTGAAGATGTTAATTTAATTCAAAAATTTTAGAATACTCCAGCAATTAATAATTTAAAAAATGATTATTCTGTGTGGGGTGTTCGTAAAGGTATTAGTGGCGCTGATATTCCTATTCATGCAAGATATGCAATTCACACCAAGCCTGAATATTATAAAGGATATGATAATAAAGTTTATTTTACTGACACAAACATTTTTAATATTCTAAAAGAAAAAGCTAAAAAGAAAATTAAAGAAGAGGTTATTGCAGAGGTAAAAAGCTTTGAGCCAAAACATCCTTTACCAGTTCAATTAAATGCTCCAATTCGCCAGCCAAATGGAGAATGGAGTCCTGGTTGGTGGAATATCAAAGATTGGCATGATTATTATGTTTTATTAACTGGTGAAGAGCCTCGATATACTATGAAATGGTATTCTCAAAATAGTATTGAAGGATGTTTGAGACTATTTGACGTATTCCCAGACTATCCTTCTACAAGTTCTTCTTATAGAAATCGATATGTTTGGCTGGTAATTATGCCACCAAACGGCAATGGAAGAGATGTTAATATTTAGCACGGCTCTGGTAGTCCTTATGATCCTGGCAGTGAAAGAACTTTATGGGAGTCTTTTATTGATGATGATGGTAAATTAGTTACTCAAAGAGTTGATCCATTAACTAAGAAATATTTTATTCCTCCTTATAGTGGATGTACAGACAGTCACACTTATTTGGAGTTTTTAAAGAATGATGCTAAAAATGGTAAAGAGGTTTATTTTTATAATCCAGCTTTCCCAGATTTTACTTTTGATGAAGCTCTTGAAGAAAAAATTGAACAAGAGTATGAAGAGTATTTGGCAAAGGGCGAATTAAATTTAGTTGACTGGCGAGAAGTAATTTATCAGATGGCTAAAGACTATTATAAACATGGTCAAGAACCAGAGTTCTTTTACAATATTAGTCATAACAATATTTAGCCAGATGGAATAAATAGCTATTATCCAACTGGACAAACTGGCTATGAAATTTTCTATTCTGATATTTAGGGTTTTTGGAGATAGCTTTATGATCCAAATCCAGAGAAAATTTATGATTCTGAAGGCGGTTTTTATGAAGAAAAAAAATATTATAAAGCAAAAGAATTAACTGAAAATGAATTCACTGAAAACAAAAATTATTATTATACACGTGATGAACAATTGAATAAATTTATTCCCGCTATTGCTTTGACTTATTAGCAATGTATTGAAAGCAATGAATTTTCTTCAACTGAGATTTATTATACTAAAACTGATAAAAATGTATATATTAAAGAAGAAGACTTAACGAAAGAAGAATTCGATTTAGATAAGCCCAGTTATTATTATCAAACTCAATATTATACAATAAAAGCAGATTTAGCTTTAGATAATACTTATAGCATTCAAGCGACTTGGAATCCTTTTGAAGAAAAAACTACTTTCACTTGTGACTATTATCTTAAGGGAGAAGACGATAATGAAAATTATTCTACTGAATATTACTATTGGAATAAAAATGTTATTCATGCTCCTGAGTTATTAAATTTCTGGTTAGATTTTTATGAAACCACAGACCAGCTTTCATAGTACACCATTACGGCAATTGGAGATAGGCCGAAAGTAATTAATAACGATAAAGTTTCCTCTATATATTTTAGGAATGTACCACAGGTGATTATTTTCACTCCAGAAGATTTCAATGCTTTGGAAATCCGATCTGGATACACCTATTTAAATGTTGGTGGATGGGAAGACTTATTTACCATTAGCGCACAAGGTAAAAGCGCAGAAGAAGAGATTAATGAATTATTTAATACTCATTCTTTCTGCACGGAAGGAATTTCTGTTACTACAATTCCGATTTACCACTTAGAGCCAAATACTTTGATTTATATTCATAATGAAGAAAATCAAATTAATGGCAAATATTAGGTAAATAAAATTACTATACCGTTAGCATATAATGGCACTATGTCTATTAGTGCTACTAAAATTAATGAAAAGATTTAAAGGAGGATAAGGAGACATGGGAAAATATTTAAAGCAATTTAGATATTATGGAACAAACTCACCTTTTAATCATCCTAGCTCTATTAGTAAAACTAATTTAGAGTCTGGAAGTATTTTTTTCAATCAAAGTAATTTATCCTCTATTGCCTCTCTTGGAATTCAAGCAATTCCAGGGTCTAAATTTTATTTAAATGATTCAGTAGATCCTATTATTATAGGATCTACTGGCATTTATGAATTAAGCTTGAATGAAAATTATGAAATTACTTCTTTGAAATTTGATAAAGAAGCATTGAAGCTTATTGATGATTTAAGCAATAGTGCATATATTATTGTAGATCTTGTATATAATACGGAGGAGTGATTAAATGAGTTTTTACGGAAATGTTTCAAACGCATCAAAAACTCAGTTAGTTTTTGATCGTATTTATGCAAATCGCGCAGCAATGGATGAAGCCGTTAGTAAAGGAAATGGTACTGATGGTGTTTTTGTAAATCGTCTAGTTCTTATTGAATATGATGATAACACTCATTCAAGACGTTAGGGATTTTTAAAAGCGAAACCTAGTGAAAATGGTATTTATCAAATTTTTGCTGAAGAAGAGTGTAATAATGGTACACAATTTGTTTATAGTGAAACAAATCGAGATGGATACGGTGTAGCTTTTGGAGATATCGTTTATGTGAGATGGCCATTGACTGGAGAGATTTTTTATTTTCAATGCTGGGATTATTATGGTGAAAATACCAATGTTGCTGGCTTTAAAAAGATTTATTCTGCTAGCATGGATGATAATACTAAAGTTACAGACTATCTTTTAAATTATTACACTGATAAATAGTCTTATCCTGAAATGCCTTATAATGGTTATGATTCTACCATTTGGAAGAAGAGTATTGAAGGTGGTAGAGAAATTTATCAAATGATTGGTTCTTTAAATTCTGATGCACCACATTTTTCTGTAGTGGCAGACGCACCTTCTATAAATCCAATGGCGCCTCATATGGGAGAAAACAGTACCAATCAAAACTATACTTTACATATTCCAACTAATTGGGGCTTTAAAATAAAACCAGCTGAAACTTATACTGACGACAGAGGAAATGAAAGAATGCTTTCTGATGAAAGTGTTGTTTATTCTTACACTCCTTTAGATGAGAATAATAATTTCCATGAAGGCGAAACAGTTGAAGAAGTTTATAATGGCGCTATTTATTATAATAAGGCCGGTTTTGATTCAGATAT
>JAEIGA010004002.1_pt1 | contig 22852 bp, 18 predicted proteins | sample 9270691 | NCBI WGS metagenome assembly JAEIGA01 (sample SAMN17057246, study PRJNA624740) | gut metagenome | biome: biome; isolation source: fecal sample | host: Bos grunniens | place: China: Xizang | collected 2019 | reverse complement strand
GAGGTCGCCGATGAGGACGACGCCCGGGTCTGATAAAAACACACCGGTACAGATTATGCCGTCCTCACGCATTCAATGGATTGATTTCTGCCGCGTGTGGACGGCATTCTTCGTGGTGTTGCGCCATGTGGACCGTCCCTACGGTAGCTTCAACTACATCATCGATTTATTCAACTACCGCAGCCTGATTTTCTTCTTCTTCCTGGCTGCGGGTTATTTTACACATAAGGCAGCCGCAGGCCAGTGGGTGGACTGGAAACGCACCCGTGCCCTGCTTGTACCCTTTGTGTTCTGGACCGCGGTGGCATCCATTCTGCTGCTGCAACCCATGATGCACTGGGGGCAGACGCTCGCAGGAGATTTTTCCTGGTTCCGCTGGGAGCTGGTGCCTCGGGAAATGGGGTTGCTCAACTGGTGCTACTGGGATTTTGACAACGTGCCGCTGTGGTTTCTGCGCACGCTGATTCTGCTGGCGTTTTTCAGCCCGCTGCTGCAGCGTTTGCCGGGCAAGGTGCTGCTGGTTGTGGTGCTGCTCTGTTTTGCCGGCAGCGATGTGCTCTGTGCCCGCGATGCCGAGACGGCCGCCAGCCACAAGTCATGGAAGGTGGGCTGGCTGCCATTCCGCCTGTACGAGAGCGTGCTGGCGCTTGGCTTTTATTCCCTGGGGCTGTGGATTCGCCGCTATGCCGATTTTGACCGCTTCACTGCTTTTGTGCGCAGTTATGCGTGGGCTCCGGTGCTGGCGGCTCTGGTGTTGCTGCCTTTTGTCTACTTGTTCGGTTTCTATCCGCCGGTGCAGAGCAGTGCGCTGGTGTTGCTGGGGGTGAGCTGCACGATGGGTATCGGCGCGCTGTGTGAGCAATACCTGCCGCGCTTCTGCCGGGCTGTGGTGGCGCTCGCGCCGGCTTCGTTCTTCATATACGTGACCCACTACATTGTACTGCACGCGCTGCGTCTGGCTCTCACAGGCTCATATGGCGGGCATTTCACCCGAACCCAGTGCCTGTATATGCCGTTGCTGATTCTGGGTATCTGCAGTGTATTGTTCTTTGCGCTGAAACGCTTCTGCCCCGCCTTCCTGCGGGCGGTGGCGCTTTCCCGGTGACGGCGTGTATATTTTTACAGAGAAGCAGCCCTTGCCGTTTTTTCCGGCAAGGGCTGCTTTTCGTATGGTGAGCTGCAGAATCTGCGTTATTTCTTCTTATCTGCAACCCAGAGTTTGATAATCTGGTCTGCGGTGACACCCAGGTTTGAGTTCGGGTTCAACTTCTTGATTTCCAGGGCATGCGAACGAATCTTGGCTGCGTTGGCAGGACCATCGCTGCGGCGCAGGGTACCGATGATGATAGCGTGGAACACCTGTTTCTGCTCATTGGTGTATGCTTCATCCTTGAGCATTTTCTCCATTTCCTGGACTGTGGCAACGGGACCCAGTTCAAGTCCGCCATCCTTGTCGCTGCCGCAGTATTTCTGGGCAAGTCCCCAGCCATCGAAGTGCAGACGGCGCACCATGCCGGATTCATCATTCGGGTCGGCCTGCTTGACGATATTGCGGATGTTTCTGGGCCATTCAATGCAGTCAAATTTGCATGCTTCGGCCAGGACTCTGGCGGCTTCCGCGCCTTTCAGGTTTGTGGCGCTCTTCAGAATTTCCTCCTGCTTATGTTTGGCTTCCAGTTTGGTTTTTACCTCAGCTGCAATTTCCTCCATGGTGCCGCGCAGTAAGACGGGCCCCTGGACTCGGCCATAGAGATATCCGTCGCGGTCATACATGAGGAGGCAGGGGTATGTTTCCATGGATGCAGCACCTGGCTCGGCCAGCGAACCCCATACGGCGCGCTGTGCCTGGCGTTCTTCATTTGTGGCGTATTGGTAGAACGGTGCCAGAATGAGCGCGGCTTCGCCTGCGGCTTTCTGTACTTCCGGGGCAGCGATGACCTTTTTGCAAAGTGCCTCACTGAAACGATCCCAGCCCTTGGCGTAGACGAAGAGGATGTAGCCATCGTCCGTTGCTTCGGCTGAAGCGGCTTCCTGGGTATCGTATTGCTTGGCTGCCAGGGCGGGCTGCAGTGTGGTCAGCAGTCCGGTGGCCAACAAGGCAAGATAAAATGCTTTTTTCATGCTGGTTGCTAGGAATAACAATGTTTAGGCTGCGTCTCGTCCGTATACGTATATGCCGTTGAGATGGAAGAATTCGGGCCCACCCTTGCGCAGGATGCGTATGTGGCGGCCCAGGTGTTCCTGGAATTCGATTTTGATGACGCGCTGGTTGCAGTTGCCCAGGCTCTTGAGGTCGGTCCAACTTTGGCCGTCGTCAGAAATCTGAACCACCATGTTGTTGAGCCGGTGGTGATTGCCGTTCGTGGTTACGATGACAACCCCGTTGACGTAACACGGCTTCGGAAGCATGACGGAAGCCCAGGCGTTTTCATCCTTATCGGTGTGGAAGCGGCCGCCACATGTGCGCAATACGTTCCAGTGCGAAATGGCGGAATCGTGGTTGCAGGTGGAGCTGGTGGCCAGCAGGCCATTTTCTGAGAGCAGCTTGCCCGGCATGTCCGGAAGCTCCGGCATGTCTCCCGGGGTTTCCATCTTGTCCTGGCAGTTGGCTCCGAGTCGCTGGAATGTGGCTATGTCCTTCGCTTTGGCTGCCGCCATCATCATCTGACCCGTGACCTTGGTGTTGTCGCCACCACCCATGGCTCCTGTGGCGGTTTTTGAGATATCCTTGGTCAGGGTGGTAATCGTTGTGCCGTCTGCACCGCCTATGCCCTTTGCCAGTTCGTCCCCCCAGCCCATCATTACAGGCAGATAATCTGCCTTGGAGGCCAGGTTGTTCATCATGAGTTTGTATACCGGAATGGCTCGTTCGGGTGCTGGCGGCGGTATTTCCTTGCCATCGGGCGGATCCTGGTGGGTCAGCAGCTCAATCTGGCGGCGACCGAATTTTTCAATTCTCCAGCGTTCAGGTCCCATATCGCGCACGTTGTCCCAGAAGGCATGGTAGCGTGGCATCAAATCCTTGGCGGCCATCTGGGCGTTTTTCATCTTGGGGTATACCCAGGCGCTCAGGAATGTTGATACCACCTCCGGGTAGCGGGGTGCAACCAGGTAACACAGGTCATCGTGCAGGTTGCTCAGCAGTTTCATATCGTCGGCTTTACTGGCGCTCAGGAAGTTGTTGTATTCCTGCCATACGGCGATGTTGATGGGTTGAGCCGTGACCGCATCTTTGAAATAGTTGATGGCATTTTTGTCTTTTCTGGCGGCTGCCTGGTGTGCCAGAACGCGGTATACGTTGGAGGCGTGGGTATCCGGGTCCAGTTTTTCGTACAGCTCTGAACCCAGGTGCAGGGAGGAGAATGCCCCCCACATGTTCAGAACGGGCTGCCAGTGCGGACCGCGTTCCCAGCTTACGGTGTTGCCGGGTGTCCATTTGCCGTTGAGCCACAGAATGTAGGCACAGTGCCCCGGCTCGCCGTTGGTGAGGGCAGGTACGCCGTTGGCAACGGCCGCAAAGGCGCCGAAGTGGGAGATACCACCGCACACGCACCCTACATAAAGCGATCTCGTGAAGTGGTTGCCTCCGTATATGTGATCCCATGGCATGTAGTATTGTGCGCCGTGGATGCTGTCGCCAAAGAGGTTGTACAGACGGTAACCCAGGCGGTGCGGGCTGCCCATGTAGCGTTCTGCCGCCACGTGCACATTGTCCAGAGCCCATTCGAGACTGATGCGGTCACCGGCTATGTTGTCGCCCTTGCAGCCGCATACAATGCGCCGCAGGTACATGGGCAAGGTGTCAAACAAGACATTCAGTCGCCCTTCTTTCCAGTGCTCGATGTAGAAATCCGCACGATCCATCACCTTGCCAAGGTCGTAGCCATAGCGTGCCCATTCCAGACCTATTGCGGTGGCTATGTCACGCACCACTTTGTCCTTGTACACGTCGGGGTGCTTCTTGGCAATCATGGAAATGACGTACAACACGCGCCCGGGTGCTACGCAGGGGCCGGAGAAGCAGATGTTTTCCATCCATTCCAGGTTGCCTGTCACTTGCTTGAGCACTTTGCTGCCATCGCGGTGGCGCGAAAGTTCTGACAAGGTCCACGGTGCCTGGTTCTTGATGTCTACCTTCAATTTCCGGAGTGTGGCTTCCTTTGCCCTGATAGCCGATGCGAACGCCGTGCGTTCCTTGCCACGAAGTGTCTTGAGCTTGTTCTTGTCTGCCTTGATTTCATCCGGAAGCCGGTCCAGCGTATTAGCGTCTTTCTCCCGGCTGCGCCTGATCATGTCTTCCGGCGTCATTGTGTCAAACTGCGCCAGCATGTACTGCGCCACCAGAAGTCGGTTCTTCGGGCTTTCTACAAACTTGACGACGCGTTCCGGTTCCGGGGATTTCAGCGTCGAGCGTATTTTCGATGCCAGAGAATTCTGTGTTGCCGTGGGGTTTGCCCAGCTAGGTATCGTTTTCGAGATGTAATTTGTGTCAGCCTCTTTGTCGGCCTTCGGTTCCTTGCTTACCTTGGCTTTTTTTGGCGCTTTGTCTGGCGCAGCCTCATCCTTTGCCTGCAGTGTCCCGAAACACAGCGGTGCCAGAAGTGAGAGGGATAATAATTTGAAAATTGTTCTCATTGCCACAAACTTACTCTACCTTGTATACCCCATGGAGTCAATCTAAAAAACGCCTTTTATCGACTATTCGGGCGTTAATTTCTTATCTTTTACATACTGTTTTAGTAGAATATCGTGTCAGCACGCAGAGAATGCTTGTAGCGTGGCGCGGAATATGGTAGAGTGGTGCGCAAGTTATGAAGACATCCACCATATGCGTTCAGAGCGGCTGGAATCCCGGTAAGGGAGAGCCCCGCGTAGTCCCCATCTACCAGTCCACCACCTTTAAATACGAGACGAGCGACCAGATGGCACGCCTGTTCGATTTGGAGGAAGCCGGTTTCTTCTATACCCGCTTGCAGAACCCCACCAACGAGTGCGTGGCCAAGAAGATAGCTGAGCTGGAAGGGGGCGTGGCAGCCATCCTGACCTCATCCGGACAGGCGGCATCGTTCTACTCCGTATTCAACATCTGCGAGGCGGGCGATCACTTTGTGTGCACCAGTGCATTGTATGGCGGTACATACAATCTGTTTGCCGTGACCTTCAAGAAGTTCGGCATCGATTGCACCTTTGTGGACCAGGACGCTCCTGAAGAAGAAATTCAGAAAGCCTTCCGCCCCAACACCAAGTGCGTGTTCGGCGAGACGATTTCGAACCCCTCTCTGCAGGTGCTGGATATCGAGAAGATGGCGCGTATTGCCCACAGGAACGGCGTGCCGTTGATTGTGGATAATACCTTTGCCACCCCCATGAACTGCCGTCCCTTTGAGCACGGGGCAGATATTGTGATGCACTCCACCACCAAATACATGGATGGCCACGCCACCCAGGTGGGCGGTGTAGTGGTTGACAGCGGCAAGTTTGACTGGGCTGCCCATGCTGACAAGTTCCCCGGCCTTACCAGACCCGATGATTCCTACCACGGCCTGGTGTACACGGAAGCCTTCGGCGCCGGCGCATACATTACCAAGTGCACCGTGACCCTCATGCGCGACCTGGGCTCCATTCCCTCGCCCTTCAATGCCTTCCTGCTCAATCTGGGGCTGGAAACCCTGCACCTGCGTGTGCCGCGCCATTGCGAAAATGCGCAGAAGGTGGCCGAGTTCCTCTCCACCCAGGAGGATGTGGCATGGATTAACTATGCCGGTCTGCCCGATAACAAGTACTACGAGCTTGCCCAGAAGCAGTTCGACGGCGGCCGCACATGCGGTGTGGTTACCTTCGGTATCAAGGGCGGGCGTGAGCGTGCTATCAAGTTCATTGACAGCCTGAAGCTTTGCTCTATCGTCACCCACGTGGCAGATGCCCGCACCTGCGTGCTGCATCCCGCCAGCCACACCCACCGCCAGCTTACAGACAAGCAGCTGGAGGAAGCCGGCGTGAAGCCCGACCTCATCCGCTTCTCCGTGGGTATCGAGGATGCCGAGGATATCATCGATGACCTCAAGCAGGCTCTGGCTCAGATTTAAGCGCCATTCCCTTGTTTTTCCGCGCCGGGTAGAACTTGTTTCTGCCCGGCGCTGGTTTTTAGTTTGCTATAACGACCATTCCGGCACATTTGCAATTTTTATTCTGTTGAATTTCAGAGTTGCCAAGGGCGCCTTAGCTCCGCCAGGGGCGGGTTATGGGGTAGTCAGGATGGCAGGTAGCTGAGAGATGGCGTACAGGGGTAATTCCGTGAGCGTGCAGTCAGTGTGCGGATGCAGCGGCGACTTGAAGGGGATAAGGCTTTCTGAGTAGGGGTGCAAGGATGTGCGGATGGCGTGGCGCGGCTGGAAGCGCTGGCAGTAGACCAGTAGGCTGCGGGCACGTATGCTTTTTCCGCTTTTGACCTCAATGGGGATGATGTTTCCTTTGAGCGTGCAGAGGAAATCAATCTCTGCTTTGGCGTTTTTTTCTCGCTGGCCCAATAGCAGGGCGAAAGCTCACAGGTGGTGCGTAATTCCTGCTGTACGAATTGTTCTGCGAGGGCACCCTTGAATTCACCGAAGATTTCGTTGTCATCCAGAAGGGTACCGGCTTCCAGTCCGCTGGCGGCAGATAAAAGACCCACATCCAGGAAATAGACTTTGCTGATGCCGGATTCCCAATAGGTGGACATGGGAAGGGCTGGTTTCTTGATGCGTGGCACAGGGTGAATCAGACCGGCGTCCTGCAACCAGCGCAAAGGGATTTCCAGGGGTTTACGACGGGCTCCGGCGTAGACCTCGTTGTAGACAAATCGCTTGTTTTCCTTTGCAAGCTGTTCAGGTATAGAGTCCAAGACCATGTTCATTTTGGGCTGGGATTCGCTGGGAGCGTGTTTGCTGAAGTCCTCGCGATAGTCGCGTAGCAGGTTGAGCTGCGCCTGGCGCACTTCTTCATAGTTGCGCAGTGAGGCGTATATCTGAACCACACCCGGCATGCCGCCTACATACAGGTAGGTGCGCAGATGCCGGATGTAGAGGTCTTCAAAGTGAGCGATCATGCTCCAGTCCCGCTTTTGTAAGAGGGTTGCAAGGCGTTCTTCGCCGGTGGCTTCCAGAAACTCGCAGTAACTCATGGGGTAGAGGTTAAGCCTGTCGACTTTACCGACCGGAAAGCCGGTGCCCACGTGGTCGGCCACGCCCAGAAGTGACCCTGCGGCAATAATGGCGTATTCTCTGGCTTCCTCGCAGAAGTATTTCAGTGATGTGAGCGCAGCGGGGCATTCCTGAATTTCATCCAGAATGATGAGGGTGTTCTGGGGTTCAACAGTGCATTTTCCTTCAATGGAAATAGTTTCCAGAAGTCTGGGAATATCGAAATCTGTGCTGAAGGAACGGCGGGCTCGTTCACTGTTGTCGAATCGTATGTAAGCTACGCTTTTGAAATGCTTGCGCCCGAATTCCTGCATGAGCCAGGTTTTGCCTACCTGGCGTGCGCCCATCAGCAGCAGGGGCTTCCGGAATGGGTGATTTTTCCAGCTTTTAAGCTTCTCCAATGCGTGTCTGTTCATGGCTCTTCTCTTCTGAAAAGAGATTATGTTTCTTTTTTTGTTTACTGTCAATGCTAATTTGCAAAAAACCAAGGTTAAATTCAGGGGTAGCGTTACGAAAACCCAAGGTTAAATTCAGGGGTAGTGTTACGAAAACCCAAGGTTACGCCGGAAAATAGGGTGCTGATTTACTGCTGCTCGGTCATGGCGCGTGCTCATTCGTGGAAATACTGCGAGAAATTTATACGCCAATATTTCTTATGCCGCATTCCAGAACTGAGCTGCCGCCTGTACGCCGCGCTGGTCCACATAGCGTGTGCGTAGCAGCGTGGCATCGCGGTGGCCTATTTCCAGCTGCAGCTCTGCAAAACTGCGGAAGTGGCTCAGGTGGTTTCAAAGCATTTCGTCGCTTCCCCGTCTTTGGGACACACATGGGTCGCCGGGGGCTGCTTAAAGGTGATTGTTCATGATTTGCAGCCAGTTGCGGTATTGGAGCGGAGAAATTTCGCTGGGGCGGATTTCGGCGCGGAGGCTCCAGAATACGGCGGTGTGGAGCAGGGGGATGCCGCAGGCGGCGAGGTGGGAGTCGATGGTGGCTTTGTGGGCGAGGACGTCCTCGCGGGTGGGGGCGTGAACCACGCCCATAATCTGGGCGCCGCCGAATTTTTCGCCACCGCTGCGCCAGTAGCAGTGGGTCATGCAGGTGTGGCGGCCGCATTCGGCGCCGGCGCGTTCCTCCATGCCGGCGGGTACGGCCCAGTGGAAGAGACCGGCGGCACCTGTGCCGGTGCTGCGGTTGGCGCTCTGGCGCTGGTGGTCCAGAAAGGTGGCAAAACGGCCGATGACTTTTCTGGAATCGAGCGCTTCGGCAATGCGGCAGTAATCCTCAGTGCTCATGCCAAGGGCAGCAGCGCGTTGCTCCCAGGGGCAGGGGGTGAATTCGGTGGGGGTAAGGCTTTCTTTGAGGCTGAGCAGCACGGCCCATTCCTGCTCGCTGAGCTGCGGGGTGGAGGGACGCTGCATAACCGGCAGGGTGGGCAGCTTGTCGCCCGGTTTGAGCCCGGCGCGGCGGGCGTGTCCCACGCCCAGGGCAAACATGCCCACCACGGGCAGGGCTACCCAGTCTGTAGCGCCTATGTGCTGCATGAGTAACTGGTTGTGTTCGGCGACGCTTCCGTAGCCGGTGGGTACTTTCAGGGTGGTCCAGAGGCGGTAACTGGCGCCGGGGGCAGCGGCGTTGCTGCATTCACGGATGACCACGTGGCCGGTGAAGGGATCGTTGGCGCAGAGCCAGGCATAGGCGCTTTCGAGCTTTTCCTCCGGCACCTGCCAGGCGATGAGCGCACCTTCTGCCAGGCTGGTGGAAAGGAGTGTCTGGCGCACGCGGCGTATGGTGCCGGCGGCCAGCATGGCCTGCAGACGGCCGACGACTTCGGCTTCATCAAGCCCGCAGCGGGTGGCAATGGTACGGAAAGGGTAGCGGTGGAAGCCCTGCACGGCGTCTTCTGCCACGCAGAGGAGACGGTGGTTCACCGGGTCTGCGGCGGTGGCAGGGTAGCTCATTCTGCGCTGCAGGGCTGGGGGTTGACGGTGCCGCAGTAGGTGAAGAGGGTTGGGTCAATCTCCTGCAGGGCGCGGGTGGCAATCTGCTGCGCCTGCTCCGGGGTTTCGGTGAGGGCAAACATGGTGGAGCCACTGCCGCTCATGAGGGCGGCGCGGGTGCCGGGTTGCTCCAGCAGCCAGTGTTTCATGCGCGCCAGCACGGGGAACTTGGCAAATACCGGACGCTCCAGGTCATTCACCAGGGTGATGCCGTCGACCTTCTGCGGGCCATAGGAAATTCCTTTGAGCCTGCGGCTGCAGGTGAGGGCCTTGTAGGCGCTGGGGGTGCTCACGCCAAAGGCGGGTTTGAGGAGGACAATGGGGCTGCTCCACCCGGCCAGCTCCGGCACAGGGGTGACGATTTCGCCGCGCCCCTGGCAGCGGCAGATGGTGGGGGTCAGGAAGTAGGGAACATCACTGCCCAGATTGGCGGCCATGGCGCTGAGTTCTGCCAGGTCGTAATTGGTGCCCAGAATTTCGTTGACGGCCAGAAGGGTGGTGGCGGCATCACTGCTGCCCCCGCCGAGACCTGCGCCGTGGGGCACGTTTTTGGTAAGGGTGATGCGCTGCTTGGCCTTGCGGCCATATGCTTTTTCGAACTCGCGTATGGCCTTGAACACGAGGTTGCTTTCATCTGTGGGCACGCCGAGGGTGTCGCAGAGCAGGGTGGTGGTGCGGGAGTTGTGAAAATCCAGCGTGTCGTACAAATCAAGCGGCGCCATGAGGATATCCACGTTATGGTAACCGTCCTCGCGTACCTTGTTCTGCACGCGGAGGGAGAGGTTCACTTTTGCGGGGGCCTGGTAGGTGGTCATGGTGTGTGGGGGTGCTGTTGGTTAATCTCGTTGCGGGCGGCGGGCGGGGCGCTGCTTGCGGGCTTCTTCCTGCATTTTTCGCTGTTCTTCAGCCGTGGGGCGGCGCACAACATGCTCTCCGGTTTTGGCGAGGTTGGCGCGGTCGCGTGCCATTTGTTCGAAGTACTCCGGGTCAGACATCCAGAGGAAGCGTTTGTAGGCTTCTGTTTCTGCCTGCCTGGCGCGCTGGAGCTGGTGCTGCGCGTGTTCACGTTCCTGCTCGAGGGTGTGGAGCTCCAGCAGCGGGGTGAGCAGCAGCATGGATGCCAGGAAGGCTACCAGCATCAGGAAGATGATGCCTGTCACCTTAATCATGCCGCGTATGCCGCGAGAGCGATTGAGGCGTTGTTCCTCAATTTCTTCAAGCGTGGGAATGCGGGGCGTGAAAAAGGGCAGATTCATGGCCGGCCGGTGGTCTTAGCGTTCTGCAAAAGGTACAAAGCGTCCGCGGCGTGCCAGCACCAGTGTGTGCATGCGCAGCTGTTTGCCCTTGGCGGAGGCCGGCACCAGCGTGGTGCTTACCTCGAACCCGGCGCGGCGCAGGGTGGCTTCCAGGCGCTTGTCTGCCTTGGCCAGGTTGATGGCAAGCAGACTCCCGCCTTTCAGGGCGTTGAAGTAGGCCTGGGCATCGCCCAGTGTCATTTCGCAGCGGGTGTGGGCGCTGCGCAGGAGGATGGCGTGCAGCGAACCGGTGCGCTTGCGGCAGAGCTCGGCGGCACTGGCGGGTTCGGTGCTCACACGCTTGTCTTCGAAAAGGGCTTTGTTCTCGCCGAATTCGCGATTCCATTTCACGATTTCCGGAATGGGTTCGGCCACGATGAAGCGTGCTTTTTCCTTGGGAAGGCATTCCATGGCCTTGGACAGGCCGTAACCCAGCCCCAGCCCGGCAATCATGATGCAGGGCTGCCCGGCGCGGGTGATGGGGGAGGTGGCGAGTTCTGCCATGGCTTCCTCACTCCCGTAGGTGAAGGAGTTGGCACAGGGCATGCCATCCAGCTGCAGGGTGAGCACGCCGTCGCGCTCCCAGAGCTCCCAGATGGAGCCGTCATCCAATGTCTTTTCTCCCAGTTTGGTAAGGGGTTTCATAATTCAGTATCAGTTCAGGGTGATAGAAACGGGACAGTGGTCTGAGCCGGTGATGCCGGCGTGGATTTCCGCGCTCTGCACGCGCGGCAGCAGGTTTTGTGATACGCAGAAGTAATCAATGCGCCAGCCTACGTTCCTCGCGCGGGCGCCACCGCGGAAGCTCCACCACGAGTACGCATCGCGTGCGTCCGGGTGCAGGCTGCGGAACGTATCTGCAAAGCCGGCCTGCAGCAGCTCTGTGAAGCCGGCGCGCTCTTCATCGGAGAAACCGGCGGAAAAATGATTGGCGGCGGGGCGCGCCAGGTCGATTTCCTCGTGTGCTACGTTTAAATCGCCGCAGAAGATGACGGGCTTTTTCTCTGCAAGGCCCGCTACGTAGGCTCGGAAAGCGGCATCCCATTCCTGGCGGTAGGGCAGGCGGGCCAGCTCGTTCTGGGAATTCGGGGTGTAGCAGTTCACCAGGTAGAAATCCTCAAATTCCATGGTTGCTACGCGCCCCTCGGTGTCGTGCTCCGGGCAGCCGATGCCCAGGGTGGTGGAGAGTGGCGCGATGCGGGAAAGAATGAGCACACCGGAATAGCCGGGTTTCTGGGCGGGGTTCCACAGGCTGTATGGCCAGGATGCCAGCCATAGGTCGCTTACCTGCTCCGGGCGGGCTTTTACTTCCTGCAGGCAGAGGATATCCGGCTGCAGGGTGTCCATCTGCTCGGCGAGTCCTTTGCCCAGGGTTGCGCGGATGCCGTTTACATTCCAGCTGACGAGTTTCATGGCGTGTTATTTCCTGTGGTGGGGGTGGACAGAGCGCAGTTTGTGCAGGCGTTGTTCCATGCGCGGGCGCAGGTTTTCTTCAATCCAGGCATTGGCGGCGGCCAGGCCATCGGCTTTATAGATGCGTCCAATCTGGGCCTCTACGCCGGTGGCGTTGCCGGTGAGGCGCAGGAAGTTGTTGCTGGTGAACTCGATGAAGAGTGCGCCGTCAATCTCTCCTTTGAATGAGAGAATCCATTCCCGCACGTAGAGCGCGAGCACGGCATCACCCACCCAGGCCTGGGCGCGTGCGATGGGGTCTTGGTCAGGGCTTAAGGTCGGCATGCTGGTATTGAGGGTGTGTGCTGTGGCTGGGAATAATCGGTTTGTTCTGGCCTGCGTAGTCAAGCTCGATGCCTATGCAGCTGTGGGGCAGGTTGGTTTCGGTGTGGATGAAAAGCAGCCTGCGCTGTGGCTCGAGCATCTTAATCTGCATGGCGATGACGCGTTCATCCACCGAGAAGTGCGTGCGCCCTATGAGTAGTTCTCTGAGGTGGGTGCGCAGCCTTGCGGTTCCTGGTGTGCGGGTGAATCCGGAGTCTTGCTCCAGTTCCCGGCATACCCACAGCCGGGGGCTGAGTTTTTCATCCTGCTCCATAAGGTCGAGGGTTTCACGCAGGGTGCTCACATTGGTGGCCGCAGCGCTCAGGTAACGGATGTTGCCGACCTTGGCGGCGCTTTCGATGGTGGGGGAAGTGCCGATGATGACCCAGTCTCCCGGAGTGAGGGTCGCCAGTTCGGTTTTTACGGCTGTCCGCAGGTCAATGAGCGCCTGAGTGCGTGGGTCAGAATGGCTGCAGCTTGCCACCAGCAGGGGCAGAACTGCAGCCAGACTCAGTAAAATGCGGGAGACTGAACGCATGGACCAGGCGCTATCAGCCGCGGGAGCGCGGCTCGCGTTCGCCGGCGGTCTTGACACCCGGCGTCGTGGTGAACGGCGCACCGCCCGTGGGGGCTTTCTGGGTAAAGGCCACACCGGCCTGTTCAAAATCCTTACCGGCTACCGGGAAATCCTTGCGCAGCGGGTGGTAGGGGTAACCCTCCCACATCATGATGCGGCGCAAATCCGGATGCCCGGTGAACTCGATGCCCATCAGGTCATACTGCTCGCGTTCCAGCCAGTTGGCGGAGCGCCACACCGGAACCATGCTGGGTACGGCGTTGTCGGCTTCGCTCACCGGCGTGCGCACCAGAAGGTTTGCCCCGGTTTCTGCCTGGGTGATGGTGTAGTTGACTTCAAAGCGGGGTTCTTCGCCCAGGTGGTCAACGGAAGATACGCATACCAGCATGTCGAAACCACAGGCGTTCCTGGCGTAGGTCATGGCCTGCTCCAGAATCTCAGGGGCGATGGTCAGGGTTATATCGCCACGGAACTCCTTGCTGGAAATCTGGGGAAAACGGGCGCAGATTTTTTCTGCGGCTGCTTTCTGAAGGTCGGAAAGGTTGTTAGCGGACATGGTCTTACTGATGCGGGGAGAATGTTATTCCTGCGTGATGATACCGGCGGGAATGGTGTGGGCGTTCTGGGCCTGGCGCAGGTCGTGTTCCTTGAAGAAGTCCTTGAGCGGATGGTCTGTAGCCATAATCTTATCCTGCAGGGTGATAAGACCTTGCAGAAGAGCCTCGGGGCGGGGAGGACACCCGGAGATGTACACATCCACCGGCACAATCTTGTCTACACCCTGCAGCACGGAATAGCTGCGGAACATGCCACCCGTGCAGGCGCAGGCACCGCAGGCAATGCACCACTTAGGGGCGGGCATCTGGTCCCAGATGCGGCGTACCAGGGCTGCCATCTTGTAGGTGATGGTGCCGCAGATGAACATGAAGTCTGCCTGGCGCGGTGCATAGCGGTTTACTTCTGCACCAAAGCGGGAAATATCGTATCGGGAGCAGGATGCTGCCATGTATTCAATGGCGCAGCAGGAGGTGCCCATCGGCATGGGCCACATGGAGTACTTGTGCATCCAGTTGATTGCGGCTTCGACCGTGGTGTAGACGAATCCACCGTCTGCATCCGGGTCACACATGAAATTTGTCTCAAGTTCCTGAAGATTGTCGCTGGCCATAACAGTGCGTGCGGGGGTGTAGCGCCGCCCCGCTGCCACTAGCATACCGCATTTTGGGTGAAAGGCAAGCCAAATTTGGTCTGCGGATTTCAAAAAGCATCGTACGCGCGCTTATATTATGCGTGATGCTCTAATAAATTCTTGACGAAATATGCTAATAGGTATAGGATTTCCGCATGAACAAGCCTACTACGCATTGGAGTGCTGTGCTTACTGCGCTGGCACTGACGTTGACAGTGCCGGCTTTTGGTCAGGAATCCACGGGAGACCCCTTCCTGGATGCTATGATGATGGACCAGCAAGCTGCAAAAGAGGAGCCGGCTCCTGTCGCAAAACCGCAGGGTAACGCGTTTGATGAAGCGATTGCCCGCAAGCAGGCAGAGGCCAGACAAAAGGCCGCAGCTGCTGCAAAACCTGTCGAAACCAAACTTGTTTCAGCTGCATCTGACACCAAGCTTCTGGAAGAGTCTGACGTGGTGCGTGAACTTGGTCCGGCTACCGGTCTGTTCCAGAATGATGCCTCGTATGATGGCAAGCGTATTTCCGGGGTGGAGTTCCGTTACACGGGCAAGAAAGTGCTGCCGGACAGCCGACTGCTTGACGTGGTGCAGACCCGCGCAGGTGGTGAATACTCCTCCACACGCGTGAATGCAGACCTGGAGCGCCTGATTGAGCGCAGCCTGGTGGACCCGGATGCAACTGTTTCTGTGCAGCCTGCGGGCAAGGCCGTCAAGGTAATCTTCAATGTGCGTGCCAGCAGTGTGATGGCAGGCGTTGGTTTCACCGGTAATCAGGAATTTGACGATGACGACCTGCGTGAGACTGCCAAGCTTCAGCCGGGTACGGTGCTGAGCGATGCCACACTTGCTGCCGCCCGTGCCAACATCATCAAAGCCTACCAGGAAGCCGGTTATCCTGATACGCAGGTGAACTGGAAAGCCGTGGCTACCGAGAGCGGCGCATACAAGGACGTGGTGTTCGAGATTAACGAAGGTCGCGAAATCAGCATGAACAGCATCGATTTCGAAGGTAATAACGCCTTTGATGATGAGCAGCTGCGCCAGCTGATGAAGACGAAGGAACGTGGCTTGTTCACATGGTTCACCAAGTCCGGACGCGTAGACCGCGAACAGGTGGAAGATGACCTCGAAGCCGTGGTGAAGCATTACCGTAACTATGGTTACCTGCGTGCCAAGCTCGCCAACGTGGAGTACACCGCCAGCACCAACGAAACCGGCCGCAAGAAGCTTCACCTGAAAGTGACCATCGACGAAGGCCCCCGCTACCAGGTGCGCAAAGTGAGCTTCGGTCCGTTGAAAGTATATACCCAGCAGGAACTGGAGCCGGGCCTGAGCATGCTCGACGGCGATATCTACTCCCTGCAGAAGGTGTCTGACGACGTGACGATGATCCGCCGTTACTACGGTGCCAAGGGCTATGCCGATGCCAATGTCCGCCCGGACATCAACGAAGTGGGCGTAGCGGCTGATGGTACACACCTGGTTGATATCCGTTATGATGTGACAGAGGGAGACCGCTACAAGGTGGGCCGCATCAACGTGCGCGGCAACACCAAGACCCGCCAGCATGTCATCCTGCGCGAACTTCCCCTTAAGCCGGGTGAAAACCTCAACTCCGTGGACCTCGAAACCGCCAAGAAGCGTCTTGAGAACCTGAACTATTTCGACCAGGTAGAGGTTTCCCAGGGGCTTTCCACCACCAGTGGGTATCGCGATGTGAACATCAATGTTCATGAGAAGATGACCGGTAGCCTGACTCTGGGTGTGGCCTTCTCCACCGTGGAGAACGTGTACCTCTACACCACTGTCACGCAGTCCAACTTCGATATCCGCGGCTTCGTGAACGGCGGCACCTTTGTGGGTGGCGGTCAGCGCCTGACGCTGAGCGGCAAGCTGGGTACCGAGTATTCCAGCGCTTCCGTCTACCTGCTGGAACCCTGGTTCCTCGACCGCAAGCTTGCCTTGGGTAACGAACTGTTCTACTCGAGCTCTTCCTATCTGAGCGATTATTACGAGCAGCAGAACCTCGGCTGGGCTGTTTCTCTGCGCAAGTCACTCAGCGATCTTACTTCCGTGAAGTTTGAGTACCGCCTGGAGCAGTACAGCATTGACCCCGAGGCCGGAGCTCCGCTCTTCTTCGCCGCGCAGGAGGGTGATTACACCCGCAGCCATTTCCGCGTCAGCTATGAGTACGACTCCCGTGATGCCATGGTGACCCCCCGCAAGGGTGGTAACTGGGAAGTGCACCTGGGTTACAGCGGCCCCGGCAGCACGGAAGAAACCTACACGGTGGGTATGTCTGGTTCGTACTATTACAATTCCTTCTGGGATTCCATCTGGAGTGTGAACTTCGGCATGGAAACGGTGGATACTGTCTCCGGTGATTATGTGCCGATTTTCGAACGCTGCTACCTTGGTGGGCCTGCCAACCTGCGAGGCTTCCGTTACCGCGACGTAGGTATGGTTGATAAGGCTCTTGCCGGTGATGAAACCATGGGTGGTAACTCCTCTGCCTTTGCGCAGTTTGAGGTAACATTCCCCGTGGTGGAATCTGTGCGCTTCGCTATGTTCGTGGACGTAGGCTTTGTGCATGAGGACAGCTTCGACTTCATCCCGAATGAGCTGGCTGCCAACTACGGTGTGGGTCTGCGCATTCAGCTGCCCATGGGCCCGCTGGCTGTAGACTATGCCATTCCCTTCAAGAATGAAAACTGCGCGGATGATGATCCCCAGTTCCAGTTCTACGTGGACTACAAGTATTGATGCCTCTTGTCAGTTGACAGAAAAAGCCCCGGTTGCAGGAAGCAACCGGGGTTTTTTTATCAGTAGCTTAATCAACGGCCGGGGTATTAATCATCACCCTTGTATTGTTCTTTGGATTTGCTCAGGCGTTCTTCCTCTTCTTCGCGGATGCGTTCAGCCTTCTTGGTGTTGCCGGCTTTTTCCCACACATCGGCAATCATCTTGTGAATTTCGACCTCTTTCTTCAGTTTGAAGAAATCACCGCCGTCGCTCTTGATTTTACGGTCATAGAGCCGGTCAACTTCCTTCGCCAGGTTGTTCCAGATGCGTGCCGGGGCGTCTTTGGCCTCAAGATGCCCCATGCACTGGCGCAGTAACTGGGCAAAAATATCACCACGGTCGGTATATTTCTTGAACTGCTTGCGGTAAAGCCCCATCACGCCGTTCAGATTATCGGACTCCAGCATAACCTCTGCCTGGCGGTCAATGGCGCTGAGCACCAGGTCTGCGCGTTCATCACCCCCGCGGCGGTTGAACTGGTTCATGGTGCGGCGCATTACTGCCTGTTTCATGGCTGAGTTCTGGCCGGAAAGTATGTACTTTTCCTGCACATCGGCGGCCAGTTCCATCAATTCGTAATTCTTTTTGCTCAGACGCGATAAATCCGAATGAATCTTGCGCCATACTTTCACGTCGGGTATCTTTTCCTCATCGTGTGTGAGCACATGGATATAGTGCATCCAGGTGGCGGTTTCATTGGGGAACTGGGTTGTGGCGAATTTTGCCGCGCCGTGCGCTTCTGCCGTGCAGCCGATGCGCACCAGATAATCTGCCAGCACCATGGAATCTGCTGCCGGTTCCAGCTTGGCATCTGTTGTTTTGGCCGTGCGGGTCAGTAGTACGGATTCATGCTGCTGGCGGCCTGAGCACGGGTTGGAGAAATGACCGCTGTTATAACCATAGGAATTGGTCTGAACCCAGGTGACATTATCGGTCAGGTATACCATCCAGGCGTGCGGTCCGCGGTCTCCGTCGCCCACTACGTAAACGGCTGGCACGCCGCGGCACTTGCCTGTGTTGCAGGAAAAATACCCCTGGTCCATGCAGATGCCACCCTCCTTGCGGATTTCTTCGAACGAGTATTTCTTGTATGGGTCTTTGCCATTGGCTGCGCGCTCCATCAGATAAGTAATAGAGTTGTACGCAGCGCTCCAGTTGGATTGCTTGTAGTTCGTGTTTTCGGCTGCCCAGTCGAACTCGGACTGCGGGAGTCGCACGTTTACCACATGGATGAGCTGGGAAACCCCCAGTTTCTTGATATCGGTCACCAGCTTGCGGCGGCTGTCCATCTTGCGGAGGTAGGCACAGACCTCCGGTACGCTCAGAATGGCGGCAGAGCTGTCGCGGTAGTTACCCCTGGCGCTGCAGATTCCCGGGTTCATGAGTGCGCCCGCAATGTTGAGGTTGAGGTATTTGACTCGTTCCTTTGCCTCTGTAGCAGCCCATATGGTGTAGAAGAGGTTGAGCGAGTGCTCCATGTTTTCCGGGCGTCCTTCCTGGTAGGCGAAGTTCTGCATGAAGTGGTGCAGCGGGCGGCTCTTATCCTGCAGTGCCCAGCGCAGGAAATCCACACCGCGGGTGTCTGTGCCGTTTCCCTGCTGGTTTGCCAGCTCGGTCACGGCTTTACCGCCAGCCATGCGAATCATCAGGCAGAGCTCTACCGTGTGCACCAGATTCTGATTGTTCTTATACTTGCTGTAGTTCAGGCGGTCACCGGAGGTGTATTCCACAAGCGCTTCCTTGATTTTAGTGGACATGGAGCGCTCGAATGCGCCGAAGTCGCGTTTCTCCAGCAACTGGTCTATCATCTGGTTAAATGCTTTCTTGCCGCTCAGATTCGTGGCATCTGCACCGTGCAGTGAGGGAGCATCATCGTATGCAGAAGGCCCGGGTTCCGGTTCTGTTTCCGTTTCATCCGGTTCGGGTTCCGGTTCTGGTGTATCGCCCTGCTGGGATTCCTTGAGCTTGCGCAGGCGCTCGGCTTCTTCTGCCTCGCGGCGGCGGCGTTCTGCTTCTTCTGCTTCTCTGCGGAGACGTTCTTCTTCCGCCAGACGTTCGCGTTCTGCCTTTTCGGCAGCCAGACGCGCGAGCTCTTCAGCCTTGCGTTTTTCTTCCGCCAGGCGAGCCAGGCGGGCGGCCTCTGCGGCCTGGCGTTCAGCTTCTTTCTGCTGCTGCCAGTAATCATAACCAAAATAGCCGCCACCGCCCAGCGCAATGAGCAGGAGTGTTACAACCCACCCGCTGCTTCCGCCACTGGGGCGGGCGGGCTTCTTGCCTGTGGTGCTGGGGGTGGTCTTGCGAACCTGGCGTTTTACAGAGAGCTTTGCCATACAAACATGCTACACGTTTCGGGCGTGAAGTAAAGTATAAAATAGCCCGGCCTCAGGACTCTTTCTGCCTGGCTTTTCTCTTGCGTTTTTTTTCGGCTTTCTTTTTTTGTCCGGGTTCGTCTTGAACAGCTTGCTCAGGGGATGTTTGAGCCACGAGGTCTTTATAGGTTGCGAGTATGGCAGCGCTTAACCATTTATTGTTGCTGTAATGTTCCTTGCCGATGTTTATCTTTTCACCAGTCTGGGCATCGCGCATGACGATAGTGCCATTGTCCAGGTTGAAATAGGCCAGCGGGGTTCCGTGGGTATCCACTGCGCGCAGTTCGCAGGTGCCGTAGCTGTATTCCATGCCGCGGGCATCTTTTTTGAAAAGTGTGTTGCGGGCTTCGGCGTGGTACAGGTTGACAATGGGTTTTTTGAATGCCAAGGAGCGGAATTCGCGTGAGGTATTCCGCCTGGATTTGTTTTTCTTATCGCTGTTTTGTTCCGGCGGGAAATCGAGATACGCAACCAGCTCAGCTCCGCTGCTCTGCAACTGTTTGCACACCGGCAGGAACGGACGGGTAGCCTCTTCAAGCTTATCCTTCTGGTGTACATTGTATCCCAGGTAGCACAGGAAAAAGACCTTGGCTTTCTGGTCGTATTTAGGTGTGTTAATGACTATTCCCGAACCTCGGCGCCCGGATTCAATCAAGGCTGGAATGGATTTCCGCGCCGGAACGTCGGCTTGGGCAGGCGCGGGCAGACAGCTCATGAGCCCCAGAAGCATGCAGGTAAGTTTCAGTACATGATGCATGGTAAAACAGAGTCTTTCTTTCTGGTATTGTAGGCATTTTGCCTGCTGGGGTCAAGTCGGGATTTTTCGGGACGATGCTAATCCTGCCTGCTAACGGGGATTTGTCGAGGTGCGCAGACTTATTATAAATCCCCGTATAACAATATCGTGTACACAATCTATATTATGCTGGAAACTTGGTGTGGAATGAGGTATAGTTATGGCATGAGTGATTTGCAGTGGAACAGCATTACGCTGGAAGAGGAGGAAAAGCCTCGCGTTATGCCTGAGGATTTGCGGGAAATGGCCGCAGATCTCGACCCGGATGATTTTGATGAACCTGTGCAGGAGTTCCTGGAGGCTCTCATGAACGGAGAAGATTCCGAAACTCTGGCTCGCGCGGCGACACTGCTGCTGCAGGATGAAGTAGACCTGGCTCCAGACCTCGCGTCCGTAGGCGTGGAGCCGGATTGCGGTCTCATCGCGCTGCTGCTGGCTGCCGGTGCGGATGTGAACGCCTGCAATGCCTATGGCCAGCCACCCTTGCATCTGGCTGCCTATTACGGGTACGAGGGTATTGTGGACCAGTTGCTGGCTGCCGGCGCAAATCTGCGCACGCGCAACAAGCACGGCCGCTTTGCGGCAGAAGTGGCCGCCACTCCCAGCCTGGCTGCAAAATTGGAGCCGCCGTATCACCCGGATGATGATGCACCTCTGCCCCCGGAGATTGAGGACGCAGACTATGACCCGGAAGCGGGGCATGAATGCTGCTGCGGTAATCCTGACTGCGATTGCAACCACGACCATGGCGAATGCAGCTGTGGTCACCACCATTCTTAACTTACCAACAAATATAGATTATGAGTACCAGAATTGTTACTTTTCGTTGCCCGGAGGAATTGCTGAGCATGGTTGATAAGACCGCTGCCCATTATAAGCGCAGCCGCAATACTGTTCTTCTTACCGCTGTCCGTCTGTTCTCTCGCCAGCTTCGCGAGCGTCAGAATGGTGTGCTGGCAGTCCCGCTGCCTGATGAAGTGCTTACCCGCGAGATTATGTTCCCGAAGCCTGAGAGCCGCGGCGGACGCCCGCGCAAGAAGGTGACCCTGTCCAAGTAACCCACCGGAAACAGATACGTGCTTTTTTCGCCGCGCAGGTCCCCTGCGCGGCTGTTTTTATTGGGAATTCGGCCTCAGAACACAGGGCTTCAGTTCTGCCGTTATGAGCAAGAGGGACTGAGGGCCTCGCTGCGATAAGGTATGGGACCGCCACTGTAAATCCCCATTTGCCGGATGTGGTGCTCATCCCCGGGACGAGGAAAACAAAGCGGCTCCCCCGATGGCGTGCGGGGGAGCCGGCGAAGATTCAGATGTTCTTCAGGAAGAACCGGTGGTGATTAGTTCTTCTCGGGCATCTTGCCCGTCTTGAAGTACTGCTCGATTTCCTCGAGGGTGCGACCCTTGGTTTCAGGCATGAAGAAGGCTGCGGTGATGAAGTAGATTACCGTGAAGCCAGCCAGCCAGAAGAAGACCGTGGAGTAGCCGGAGTTACCCACCCAGGGCAGGAAGGTGCCTGCAATCGTGGTGGAAACACCCTGGTTGATGAGCAGTGCAATGGCCATGCCGTTGGCGCGGATGCGGTTCGGCATAAGTTCAGAGAGAGCCAGCCATACGCACACGCCGGGGCCTGCAGCGTAGAAGGCGATGAACACCACGAAGAAGCCAGCCACAATCCAACCGGTCACAGCGTTGGGCTTCATGCCGATTTCGGCCTTGGTGATGGTTACTTCCTTCACAGCGCCCTCGGGCAGCGGGGTGGACCAGAAGCAGAGCTTGTCCAGGAAGGTGGGGGCAAGTGCGATATCCTTGGCAATGGCGATGGCGGCACCATCAGCTGCGCCGTCGGCGCGAACTTCAGCCACGTTCTGCATGTTGTCGAGACCCTGCTTGTAGGTCACGATAAGCTGCATGCCGGGAGCTACGGCGTCGCCCTGCATGAATTCGGGGTGGGCGGCGAGCACCTCGGGGGTGATGGCGCTCTTCACAGCGTCAGCTGCAGCAATGTTCAGGGCGTTGTCCTGCACCTGGGCCACCTGGGCGGTCACGTCAACACGTTCGTTTTCCACGGTCAGGAACATGGCACCTACGCCAGCCAGACCCACGATGATGCCCAGCGTACCCATCTTGAGCAGGAAGGTGCGGCCCTTCTTGTCAACCAGGGTCACGGCGACGATGGTCATCACCATGTTGGTCACCTTGATGGCAAGGTCAGCCATGTTGGCCACTTCGCCCTGCAGACCGGCCTGCTGGAAAATCTTCACGGAGTAGTTCAGCACGGAGTTGATGCCGGTAGCCTGCGTGCAGGCCAGCACGATAACAGCCAGGATGAACGGAATCACATACTTGCGCTGCAGCAGGGAATCGCCCTTGACGGCTTCAGCCAGATCAGCCTTGGCTGCTTCCTCAGCGGCATCGGCGGCAATCATCTCGTCCAGAATCTCCTTGGCGGCGGCATCACCGTTGTTAGAGGCCAGGGAGCAGAGAGCCAGCTCGCGCTGCCCGCGGCGGTACAGCCAGCGGGGGGATTCCTTCAGCTTGAATGCGCCGAAGAAGAGGATAAGACCGGGAATGGAGGAGCACCAGAAGATAACCTGCCAGGCGGCCACCTTGCTCTCGGCGGTCACGGTGGGGTCATCTGCTGCGCCTACCAGCATAGTGGTCACCAGACCGATAACGGCGGCGAACACGAGACCGACGGTCAGCATGAACTGGAACATGCCGGTACCCTTACCACGGGAGTTGGCATCCAGACATTCAGCCAGGTACATGGGAACCACCACACCCACGAGACCGGCACTGGCACCCTGCAGGATACGGCCACCCATCAGCATCTCGAACACGCCATTGGAGAAGCAGATGACCGGAATGCTCAGCG
>JAEIGA010004001.1_pt1 | contig 22854 bp, 17 predicted proteins | sample 9270691 | NCBI WGS metagenome assembly JAEIGA01 (sample SAMN17057246, study PRJNA624740) | gut metagenome | biome: biome; isolation source: fecal sample | host: Bos grunniens | place: China: Xizang | collected 2019 | reverse complement strand
CGACCGAGAGACTGGCCCTTCGCGTCGATGAGGAACCACTGGCGGTTGTCGCCGGGATTCGGAGCACGATAGCTCTTCTGCATCTTTATTTTCCTTTTTTCTTACGGATTTGTGCCCTTTATCCGGGGTTTTGTCCGCTTTACAGCCCGAGGACCTTCCTCGGACAGGGAAGCCGGTTTATTCCCCCGACTTCACTTTTGAGGATATATTTTACCAAAAACCGCCCTTATGTTGCAAGAGCGGGCTTAAGTTTTGTTGTGAGGCGTCTCTTTCTGCTCGCTCGCCAACAGCGTTCAGACATTGTTTCCGACAAAACGGAGAAGCGCTTCAAGAGTGGTCGCAGGATGCGGCGGGCAACCGGGAATATAAAGCGCCGGTTCCGCCGGATATTCACCCCTCTCGTACAGCCCGCCCGAAATCGCACAGGCGCCCGCCACGATTAAAAATCTGGGTTCGGGCATCGCGGCGTATGTTTTATCTAGAGCAAGCTGCATGTTCTTTGAAATCGGCCCGGTCAGATAAACGGCATCGGCATGTCGCGGCGATGCCGCGAATCTTATGCCGAAACGCGCCATGTCCCAGGCGGGAGTTCCAAGAACGTTCGCATCCAACTCGCATGCGGCGCATCCACCCGCAGAAACTTCGCGCAACTGCAGCGAACCGTTGAGATTCAAAGCCTCTCGGTCCGTCTGGACCGGCGGAACATATTCGCCTTCGCCGGCGCGCACAACGAGATCTTCGCGCCTAAACACGCCAAGACGGTATTCTCTGGTAAATCTGACCTTCGCGCATTTCAAGGCACAGCGTCCGCAGAAAATGCAGCGCCCCATATCGATAAACGCCTTGCCGTCCGAAAAGCCGAGCGCCCCGTCGACGGGACACACGCTCTTCATGGCCTCGACGTCTTCGGCCAAAGTCGCCGCGTCGATCTCGGGACGCCCTCTGAAATCGGGCGGAAGATTCGGCGAAGCGGGAGGAAACGCCCCCGTCCTGCACCCTTCCTTCATTCTCGCCAAAAAAGCTTTCAGCATATTGCCACCGCCTTATCTGTCTGTTCCGCAGTATGAGAGGTTGAATGATTTGTTGCAGATCGGAAAGTTCGATATCTGCTCGCCGCGAAGGGCCCATGCGAGCCCCGGCCAGTTGTGCGCCGAGGGATCGACGATTTTGTAGCGGATCATCCTACCCTCCGGCGAAAAAAGCGCCGCATGGACGAGCGGGCCTCGCCAGGCGCCGGAAGTCGAAACGACAATAGTAAACTCGCCCGGCCTCACGCCGTCCGCCGCCGCTCCGGCATTGACCGCTTCTCCGCAGATAAGCTTATGAATTTTTTCATGAGCCTCGTTTATCTCTATGCGCCTCACAAGCGCACGCGCCATAACGTCGCCGTTAAACTCAACCGACGCGCGACGCGCAACGCCGACAAGTCCGATCGATTCGGCCACGTCCCGAGGGACTCTGCCCGTTCCCTCGAATCTGTCGCAGACGGAATGTTCGTGAAACATCAGTTTAAGGGCGCGGTCGAGCTCCGGCTTTACGCGTGAAATCCATTCCTTGAGCTCGGCGTATTTCTCAGCGGCGCATTCCACGCGCACGCCGCCAGGAACAATCGCGTTGCGCCCGAAACGGTTGCCGCAGAATAAAGCCGTCATATTGAGATATTCTCCTCTGATCCGTCCGCAGAACGATGCCGTCTGAAGAAAAGCGACATCGCCCGCGAGAGCACCCAGATCGCCCGTATGATTCGCGATGCGCTCAAGTTCAAGAAGGATGTTCCTCAACCGCACGGCCTCGCTGTCCGGCGCCTGATAGCGCGAGGGGAACGCCCGCTCCATCAGTTCAGCGAACGCGATTGCGGCCGCGGCGGAAGTGTCGCCGGCGCAGGTCTCCGCAAGGGCGATCTGACGCGCGACATTGCCGTCCGCATCGACCATCGCCTCTTCGACGCCGCGATGCTGATAACCGAGAAAAATCTGAAGATTGTACACATCTTCGCCCATGCACTGAAACCGAAAATGCCCCGGCTCTATAACGCCCGCATGAACGGGACCGACAGCCACCTCATGGGCAGAAGCGCCTTTCATAGGAACGACCTCGGCGGGATTTCGGTATCCGCCGAGAGAAGCGAGCTTTTCGTCCGCCTCGTCAAGTGTTTTAAAAAAGAATGATTCCGTCATTGGATGATGGATTTTTAGATTGGAGAATTAACGGAAAAGAGAATCAACTTGCAGACTGTAAAAACGGAGAAATATTCTTGTATTTGAAATCATTTCTGCAAAACCAAATGTTCAAACATACTATCAAAAAAAACCGCCAAGTGTCAACCGACCAGAACATCACGAATGCGGTTTTATAAGGCCTGTGACACGCTCGACGGCCTTTATGCAGCATGCTTCAACAGAGGCTTCGCTGGCGTAGAGACGCACGCCTCCTTTCGTGCGGGTGATACCCGTATAGAGGATCTCGCGCGTAAGAAGCGGAGAGACGCCGTCCGGCGGGAGAACTATCGCCACGTCGTTGAACTCAGAACCTTGCGACTTATGGATGGTCGTCGCAAACGCTGGCTCCGTCGCCGGCAGACACTCAAGACGGATGGACCGCGTTCCGTCAACTGAAGGCAGATGCAGACGCCGGGGATCGTCGGGCATCACTACGCCGATATCCCCGTTGGCCACATCCTGCAACCTGTCGTTTTGTGTAATCATCATCGGCTCGGGACATCCTCGCCCCAGTATCTTCCTGACAAACTCGTTCAGACGGTCCACGCCATACGGACCGTGGCGCAACGCGCAGAGGATGCGGAAGTCGTTAATCCTGTCAAGCGCAGTCTTCGGATCCCCGCTGTCCGCAAACGCGCCGAAGCGCTTCCGACACATCTCCGCGAACCCCGTCCATCCAGCAGGCGCAACGGATGATGTTTTTGAGAGGTCGACGTATGATACGACACCTGACTCGGCGCGGAGAACGGACATCACCTCCGCCGGGTTATTGCCGTTTACCGCTCCGGCGATACGCGCGATTTCACCGTCTGGCGGAAAGCGCGTACTTTCCAAAAGCCGGCTGATGGAAACTCCCCGCATCCGGCACAGGTCGCCGAACACGTGTCCGCGCTCTACCGAAGCTAGCTGATCTACGTCGCCGACCAGAGTCAGGCGGCACCCGTCGTGAAGAGCATCGAGCAGATTAGACATGAGCGGCATCCCGATCATGCTGGCCTCGTCCACGATCAGCCAATCTATCGGCAACGGGTTCTCACGTCCGTGCCTGAAGCTCACCTGGTCGTACCGAACCCCCAGCAGGGAATGTATGGTCGTCGCGGGAGCCGCCGTCACGCCCGCATTCGACATGGATTCGGTCATTCGCGCGGCCGCCTTCCCGGTAGGCGCTGCCAACGCCAACCGCAAGTCAGGATTAGCATCCTTAAGAAATTTCACGGCACGCGCGACCGTATGTGTCTTGCCTGTTCCGGGGCCGCCCGTAAGAATCGAGAACTGCGACTTGCACATCGCCGCCACCGTTTTTCTCTGCTCTTCCCGCAAAAGCGAATAGAATTCATCGTCAGGCAACGCCACATCGCCCGCCGACACATTCCGCGACATTCTCCCGATTCGTTCGGCGACATTCCGCTCATACTGCCAGTTCCGGCGCGTATACAACAGATTGCCGCTCACGACAAACGGCGCCATAACGTCTTCGGCGGGCGTATCGTCTCCAGCGGCATGAACCACGTTCGACACTTCAGAAAGAATACGCAACTCATCTTCACCGAGGCGGCGGCAGACATCGCCCTCTTCAAGATCGGCGACCGCAGAAGCGCATATCTCGGCAACCTTCGTATTCCCGCCGGTCATTCTTTCAACCATATCGCGCACGGCATTCTTCATCCGTCAGCCCTCCAATCCAAATACGGCGCAAAGCTTGTCGAGCAGCGACTCCGCCGGCCGGTCGCTAAATACAGCCTGCTCGCCGTTAAACGGAATCCCGCGCAAAAAGTAGTACCGTATGCCGCCGAAATTCCGCTCCCACGAATAGCCCGCCCCCATCGTCTCCTTTAAAAACCGATGCAGAACGGCGGAATAAAGCAGATACTGGAAGAAATATCCGGACGAGGCCATTTCCGCCGTGACGCCCTCTTCCCTGAAATCCTCCGCGCGACGACTGAGAGCGTTCGATTTCCAGTCGACTACATAGTAATAACCGTCCTTGCGGAAGACAAGATCCATAAAGCCTTTCAAATGGCCTTTCGGAATGGGATGATCCCATCCTTCGAGCTCCTTCAGAAACGCCTCTTTCGATACATCGCCACGCCACTCTTCAGACAATACTTTTGAAATCGCCGTCGTCGTGGATGCGGATTCCGCTGAAGAAAAGTTAAACTCCCATTCGCTGAACCGGTCCTGCCAGCCGATATCCCTGAGAGTGAACAGTTTTCCGTTCGGAGCGCGGAGCGGACACTCCAGCGCGGACTTTACCATCTCGGCGACAAAAACGGCGTCTTCCCCGAATGTCTGGTCATCGGACGAAAAGAGTCCGTGAATCGACAGCGACCGGCGCGTTTGCGCAAGAATCGCCTCGTCGTCCGCATCGAACGGAAGGCGTTCCAGAATTTCATGCCAGCAGGTTCCTGTCTGTCTGCCGCCAGGCAGGGCCATAACCCCCTCGGCACCGTCGCTCGGCTCGTCACGCGCCGGGGGATCGAAGTCCAATCCGTCGTCATGGTTCCCGCGCTCGCCCGGCGACAGCGACGAATAGCTTCCCCTCGTCGGCGCGTTGGAATAACGGCGGGGCTCCAGCGCAGGCGAAAGATCCTCCGCCTTCGCGCGCAAAGCGTAACCGGAATACGGCGGCAATGGGTCTGACGGCGGCTCATAGCGGGACCACGCGATCGGCGAACCTTGCGCATCCTCTCCCGCTCCGTTGCGCCTGGCGTTAGCAAAAAGACGGGAGAGCGGCGATCCGGGGTCCGGATCGGTCGTCACGAGAACCGTTCGCTTTGTGGCGCGCGTAAGCGCAACATACAGAAGACGCATACGCTCGGCGTCATGCTCGGTTTTTGCCTTTGCCCGCGCCTCGTCATCCAGCGCGACATGCAGATTCATGTTTTCGTCGTGATAGAAGTACGGCGGATTCACGTTCAAACCCTTCGTCACCGGCACGATGACAATCGGGAACTCAAGCCCCTTCGAGACATGGATTGTCATGATTTTAAGCGCGTCGCTTTCGCTCTCAAGCTGCCGCGCATATTCCTCGGCATTCTTCTCTCCGTCCTCATCGCATGACTTGCCGATCCGCTGGGTCAGCCAGTCGACAAGCGTTTCGGGAGACGGCCCGAGTTTCTTTACCGCCGCATCCGCAAGGTCGATAATCTGCATCAGATCCGCGAGCATGCGCTCGCCGTCGGGTCTGCCCGCCAGTTTTCTGCGGAAATCGCATTTTTCATTCGCCTCCAGCGCGGCGAGGGCGGCGTTGAATCCCCTCGTGAGCCATATCCGGTTGAGCTCTCCGAAGAGGCCCACCATATCGGCAAACAGAGTCTCGTCATCCAATCTCGCCTCGTCGAAGAAGAAGAATCCCGTCAGCAGAGCGGCACGCACCTGTCCTCGTCCGCCCGTCTGCGCCATCGCCGCCAGCACCTGACGGAATTCGTCCGCTATATTTCCGGCGAATACATTGCCGGCGCGCTGCAGGACGGCCGGAACGCCGACTCCCCGAAGCGCGTCGCGTAATTCCGCGCCTCCTTCGTTCGATGTCGTGAGAACGGCGATGTCCTTCGGCGTGACGCCTCTTCCGCGCTGTTCTTCGAGAACCGTCAGCACGGTGTCGATCACGGCCTGCGAGCGTTCGCCCTTGTCCGTCACCACGATGCGGAACGGAGAAGGATCGGGCCTCCCGTCACGCAGCGTCAGCGGCGGCTTCTTCCCGTTGCTCTTAAGTTCTTCGGAATATCCGATCGAGTCGTCGCCGAAAGTGCGGATAAAGGAACCGTCCTCTTTCCTCTCGTCCATGAACAGGGCGTTAACGGCGTCGATCAGACGCGGAGTGGACCGGAAGTTCGTTTCAAGACGGTAAGTGTTCGCCGCGACGTCAGGATTCATGGCGGCCTTGGCGTAAGTGTAGATGTCTCCGCCGCGAAACGAATAAATCGCCTGCTTTGGATCGCCGACAAAAAAGAGCGGCGGCGGCGGCTCCGCCGCGCGATCAAGAAACACGCGGAGGAATATCTCATACTGTACGGGATCCGTATCCTGAAATTCATCGACGAGCGCCGCCTTGAACTCGTTCCTCAAACACGCGGCAAGCACGCGCCCCTTCATCTCGTCCCGCAAGGCGGAGCGCAGGCCGCGCAGAAGATCGTCGTACGTCTGCGTCGTCCGCGCGGGACGATCGGACTCGTAGGCGTCGACGATTTCCGCCGCGCGGGCAAGAGCGTACGTCCCGGCATCGTCCTCCGGCCCGAGCGGCGCCTCCCAGCCGCTCTTTCCGGAAAGCCCCTTCACATAAGCCTGCAGCGTCCCGAGGTCCACGCCGTCCCTCACCGCATCGGGGATAGACGAGCGATTGCATCGCCACCAGTCGCGCACGCGCCCGGCAAGGTCCTGCGACTTCGTGTCCGCGAACTCCGCCTTGAACGCGCTGTCCGTCTCGAACGCGAAACGGACGAGGGCACGGCGGCAGAACCCATGGATCGTGGAAATGGCGGCCCGATCGAATTCCATGAGCGCAAGCTCGATCCGCGCACGCGCAACCGTATCTGGCGCAGGACCGCCGATCGCAGCCCGTGCGCAGATCCGCAGCTTCTCAAGGCGCACGATCTCGCTTTCGTCACTAATCTCGTTTTTACGCCCGGCGAACAGCAGGGACAGATCGGCCAACACCTTGCGCACACGGTCACGCAGCTCCTTCGTCGCCTTCTCGGTGAATGTCATCACCTGTATCTCCGACGTGCGAAAGCCCTTCTCCGCTACAAGACGCGCGTAGATATTCTGGATATTGTAGGTCTTCCCCGTACCGGCCGACGCCGCGACGAGATGCGGCCCGTCAAGAACGAAAGCGGGATTGAATATCTCTTCGTTGAATGCGCGTATCATATCCGTTCTCCTCACCTTCTTCCGTACGATGAGAAGATTCTCGAACCGCAGTCCTCCACCGCTTTCGCAAAGTCGTCGGGAAGCGAATCGCCGGCGGCGGCGGCCGCACGCGAATAGACGAACGTCATCGGCTTCATCGCCTGAGCGACTATTTTTTCAAGCAGATTCTTCGCCTCTTCCCGCGGAATTGGACGATAAGTCCTCACGGAGTCATCTTTCATGCACATCATCGCCGTCACGAAATCCCCGCCGGCGGCATGCCCTGCGACATGACGGATCCAGGCTGCGATCTTCGTTGAATCGTAGATTCTGCCGTACGGAGAAAACTCGAACACATGACTTCTCTGTCCGCATGGCACAACGTTCAACTTGACTTCGCGACGGCTTCCCTCCAGAATCACGCGCCGCCCTTCAATCTCGAGATCGACATGGAACATTACAGATTCCGACTCGTCCTCCCAGTGGGCCAGCGCCTCCGCGGCAGTCTTGTCCGGGCAGGAGAACCCGTCGCTTTCCGCCTTCCTGTACTTGAGCGGGCGTTTGCGGTAATCCTCGCCGTCCGCCGAAGCGGCGTTGATCGCGCGCTCAAGTTCTGCGACGGTAAGCGAAAGTCTGGACTCCCTTAGACATTCCGCGGCTTTCCGGGCATCAATCCCGTCCGATCCGCGTACAAGCAGTCGTTTCCGCAAATCTCTCGGAAGTTCACCTAAGTCAAGAGCGTCATCGTCTTCAAGAACGTCAGATCCCGGATTGGAGATGCGGACATTGAGACGTTTTCGCGCCAGATAACGATTCGGGCGCAAATAGAAATGAACAAGATCATCCAGGTCGATAACGCTATCCCCTTTCTCTGCAAAGCGGAACGGGGCCACACGGACGCCATCCACATCCCCGGCGTCGCGCCTGCCGAGAATCGCCGCGGCAACATCGCGGTTGGCAACGGAATAACTCGGCGGAAGACCGCCTCCCTCCGTGAAATAGATCGGGCTGTATGCCTGAAGCGGATGATGCCAAGTCCTGATTTCACGTCCCGTTCCCTTAAACCACTCAATCAGGTCGATCAGCGGCGCGGCCGCCGGAAGATCTTCGTTGGAACGTACATCGCGCCCGATATAGCTCAGCGAAAGGCGGTCGCGCGCGCCGAGCGCCGCTTTAAGGAGCGCGCTTGAGTCCTTGTCTCTGGGCGTCGAATCGAACAGCGTCGGATGCCGGCCGACGAGATCAAACGACAGGCGCCGTTCCGACCTGGGAAATGTGCCGTTGTTCAGTCCGCAAATCCACACGAAACGCGCCGGCACGGCCGTGCCGTTCCCGAGCGGCGCGAAAGAAACCGCATCGCACGACGGCGAAACGCGCCTCGTACCGGATCTGACCGCACCCAAAATCGCCGAGCACATCACGCCGCCCGGCACAAGGTCGCCGCCGCTTGCAGACCTGCCGACGGAGCGCGCGATCAGCGCCTCGCCGGTCGCGGAGACAACCGCGCCGCGCAGTCCCGCCAACTCGTCTCTCACGGAGTCCCCGTCCTGATAGAACTCGTCGATCGCGCGCAAAAGGCGATCTCTCCACTCCTCAATCGTATGCTGAGACTTTAAGAACGACCGCAGCCGCGCAAGCGTCTTAACAAATAGATCCAAAGCGCCAACGAGCCTCCCCCGCTCGGCTTCGACGTTGCCGCAAGGCAGCAACCTGCCCAGTCGACCCGCGTCGACAAGTTCACCGGCGTCCTCGCGCGACCCCAGCAGCGCATCCATGATGAAACGGTCCAGTCCGCGCCGCCAGGTGAACGGACACATCCTCTCCGCTTTCTCCGCGCCGAGGATATCTTTCACATCCTCATCATCATACCCCCAGTGGATGTTGTTCGCGCGCACCATCTCACGCAGGACGGACAGTCCGTCGGCGTCGATCCCGAAGCGTTCACGTATCGCGGGAACACCCAGAAGCGAAAAAACGGCATTAACCTCAAATCTGTTCGTTCGAAACTCAAACAGGGCGCGGAGCGAATACGATATCGGCGTCTCCTCACGCGCGCCGCCGGCCAACGCGAACGGCATTCCACCTTCGCCCGCACCGAAAACAGAGTCGACCAGCGGCGAATATGCGCCCCAGTCGGCACAAAGTACAAGGGCATCGGAAAGACGCGCGTCCGGCGTCTCGCTGAAGAAGCGATGGAGCGCGTCGCGTGCAGCCTCCAGCTCACGTCGCGGCGAATGGCAGACGTGCACCTCGGGCGTCAGACGAGCGAGCGCGGCAAAATCATCCGCGTCTTGAACTCCCACCCACTCGCAATCGCCCTCGGCAAGATCAAGTTCGGCCGACAGAACGCCGCGCGTACCGCCTGCAAGCGCACCCAGAAGCCGCGAATCGGACGTATCAAACATGTCGTCAGCCAACGACTCCGGAGGGGTTTCGCCTCGCTGCAGCGTTTCGCGCAGTTTGCGGGCCATCTCGCGCTGGGCATTCCTCCGGCTGAGATCGTCCAACCAGTAGGCGCGCGACGGATTGAATGTCCAGAATGCGGTCGGGACGGTCTCGGAGATCTTCTTGAGCATCAGCAGATACGGCCAGGGGGCGGCAGCGACATCGAACACGTGAATCGCAGCATAGCGCGGAAAGCCGTTGCTCAACGCGACGAACGGATCGGCGTCCGCCGCCAAAGCCCGCGCGTAGTCGCGCGTGTATGTTTCCGGAACCTCTCGAGCCAGCAGGCGATAAAGCACGGCCTGCCATCGTTCATCGCCGTACGGCAGTTTTCCATTCTCCCAGTCGGCCATCATCTGATACCGGTTCGCCAGATAATCGTCGAAAAGTTCCGCGAGTCGCGACGCGAGCTCAAAGCGCCGCAGGTCGGCCGCGCTGCCGTTCGCGTGCGCGATATATTTCTGAAGAACGGCGAAGTCTGGATTTTCGGTCTCCTCCTTAAGAACGGCATTGATGCGCCAGGCGAGCACGCCCTTCGAGTAAGGATGTTCGGCGGGACGGCGAAGCATGCCGTCGCAGCCGTGTGTCTCGGCTTCGAGCCAGTCGTTGACAAACTCCGCAAGAGGCTTGAAATCAATATTTGCGAGAATCCGACGCGATCCCGGCTTGCGATGCTGAAGAAAACGCTGCTGCAGCCAGTTGCGCGTGGACAGATCGCCCACGACCAGGCATGTGCGCGCGAACGGATCTCGAACAGGCGCACGCTCCCACTCTGCGAACATCCGATCGGCAAGATCCTCCAACCGATCGCTCCAGTAGACTCTTAACCGTACGCTCTCCCCCTCGGCTCTACCGTCCGCCATTACTTTTCTCCTCTTGCGCCTCCCGGTCTAGCCGCAGATACAGGTACAAGAAAATCCATCAGAGTTTTATAGGCACTACGCGCGTATTGGAAAGACGGCGAACGGTAAAGTTAAGTTCCTTTTTCCCTTTCGTCCTCTCTTGAAAATCCTTCGCCGATGTAACGCCCTCTCCGTTTACTTCAGTTATGAGCTCCAAAGGCTTAAGGCCCGCGACCGCGCCGACACCGCCGGACTTGACCTTGGCGATCACAACTCCGGGGGCCTTGTCATCAAACTTGAAATACTTTCGCACTTCCTGCGTCATGTCGCAGACGGCAATGGAAAGCTCCTTGTTTCTGACGCGTACGGCGCTTGTGAACTGGACAGGCGCGAGAGCGAGAGTTGTCTCGCCTTCCTTAAGTTCGCCGTTCGAGACCCATGAAACGGAAACCTTCGCTCCGACATTGAACTTCGAAACGACACTCTTTATCCCGCTTTCAAGGCTCGACCATGGAGTAACCTGACCCATTGAGGCGAATAATTCCACAAAGCGTTTATCTTCAAAAGCCTCGACCCAGTTTATTTCGGACATGTAATCGCGCTCAACCAGAAATTCTTGAATATGGGTGGCTGAAACGTGTTTTATCGAAACAAGAATATCCCCCGGCTTAACGCCAAGTTTATCGGCTGGGGAGTTAGGATAGACTTCCGTTACGAGCGGAGCCGATTCCGGAGAAGCCTTAAGATAGCCTACAGCCTTTTTCTCGCGCGCCATCTCAAGCCCCGCGGATTGAACTTCCACGCCGAAATACGCGACACGCTTACGGTCGGAAAATTTACGCGGAATATTCTCTGGATCAAATTCGGGAGAAGCGATCATAGCGGCCAAATCTTCTCCCGGAATATCCGAACTCTCTGAACTCCATCTTTCCGAATGGCGGCTTTTAAGATTTACGGCCACAAGTGACCCGTCCGGGGTAAAAATACATCTGTTCATGTTTTCACGACTGTCGGAATATCCGTCGGCGCCGCTGATTTTTTCAAACTCAGCCACCGAGACGTTCCCCTCGATTCTCTTAAAGCTGTCTACTTTCGAAAGCCCAGTGTCAAATTCGATTTTACCGCCGACATTCTGAAAAGAGACATGATAAAATTCATTCCGCCACAGTTCAACCGCCTTGCGAAGATCCAATTTAAGAGGCTCGAAATCGGCAATGTTCTCCGCCGGAACAGTAGCGAGCAGCGCGCCTTCATCCAGATATGAACCTGCAAACTGAAGCGGAATTTTCTTCCCGTCGGAAGTTACAGCGTTCAATTTCACAAGGCGCGCCGTCGCTTGAGGCTGCAACGCGGCAAGAACGAGAACTTTACCGTTCTCTACGACAATGCCCGGGCAATCAATGTCATTTTTGTTGTTCAGATCACCATCATCGCTCCAGCTTATTGAAAATCGCCCGCCTGACTCTTTTGCCTTGGCTTCAAGTTGAATATTGATCGGAATTATAGACTTAATCAATTTTGTCTCAAGCGACGCAATACGCTCAAAGCGCCTGCAGGCAGGTTCTCTGGGCCAGTCAAGCGGAGATGAAAACACCTCCTTGCCAAGTTCTATTTTATCCTCGAGCGCAACGGTTACCGGCTCGAGAGCTTTATTGACCACAAGCGTGTTGGGATTACCTTCATAAACGTCTTTATCAAGTTCAACAAAATGTTTGAATTGGGATATCTTGGATTCCGATACCCCCGCGACCGTCATTCCTTCCTCGCGAACCATAAAGAAATAGGAAGGATTCTCAGGATTCCTGTCATCGACAAACCTTATGGGCTTAGCCCTTGAAAAAGGTCTGGCTAACTTTAAATACAGAGCCTTGCGCTCTCTTGAAGACTCGTACTCTTCCGCCGCGACAACTTCGCCCGCGCACTCAACCTCAATGCGATCGATGAATTCTGGCGGCAGCATTATGTCCGTCATCAGAACACGGTCGTCTGAAATGAGAAATCCCGCAAATTCGGCAGGAATCTTCTTTACGGCTGACACGAGCCCGTCACGAAAATGTGTATTGTCGCAGTTAGGGCATTTATACGGAATTCTGAACGACGGCTCGACGCCTTTATCGTTCTTTTTGACATAGTAGCGCACAACCGCGATCGAATCGGAATATTTACCGACAAGTTTCCGGTTTTTAGCCGCGATTCCGTAAGGCGTTACAACCGTTTTATTCTCCGCCGCCGCCACATTCGCCACAAGAGAAGCTAAACATAAAGCCGTAACCGCATGCTTCACAAAATTTGCTTTTATCATAACGAATCCTCCTTTTCAGGATCAAGTCTGAAATTCAAAACGAGTTGCATTTTACGGCCTTTGCGAACGACTTCAACGTTAAGCTGGAATGTCTTTTCCACATTCGCGACCGCGTCGTCGTAAATTTTCTTGAGCTCGTCCGCATCCTTGACTTTCCTCCCTCCAATGCGCTTTATTATGTCGCGCTCGTTGAATCCGGCGTTGTCCGCATTACCCTCCCATGCGACGGACGAAACGAAAACGCCGCCCTCTGGGGCCATAAAAGCGAGGTCCGGCGTGTCGAAACGGTTGATCTCCTTAGCTGTCAGCCCCCAGCGCTTACATTCAACTTCGGCGCCTTCAACGTCGCCTTTCGACTTGGGCGTAATCACAACGCTCTTCGTAACGCCATCGCGGACATAGTCAAACCTTACGCCCTTTTCCCAATCACGCAAAGCGAGCATACGGTTGAGAGAAGGAATATCCTCGCTAAAAACGGCCGTAACCGGAACGCCTTCAACGGCAACGACCCGGTCATTCGGCTCCAGTCCCGCCAGGCGGGCCGGACTCTGGCGTTCGGTCCCGGCTATAATTACGCCGTTTGTCGCGCCGAAAGCGGTATCGCGCTCGAAATCCTTGAGCGGCTGCCAATTTATGCCGAACCACGCCCAATGAGCGTTTCCGTATTTCCTCAAATTCGGCAGCACTTCAAGAATAATCGGCGAGGGAATCGTAAAACCCTGAGCGCCGCGCATATTGCCTCGTGCGTTAAGTCCGACAACCTCCCCTGACGTATCGACAAGCGGCCCGCCGGAATTGCCCGGCGAAATCGCCGCGTCCGTCTGATACCACAGCGTATAGTCCCCTGCTCCTTCGAGATAACGGTCGTTGCACGAAATGATTCCCATGGAGACCGAACGAGCCAACCCCCACGGCGCGCCCATAGCGAGAACTACGGTGCCGATATCGCGATTCTTATCAGAAAGTCTGGCGACTGGAAACCTGACGTCATCACCCGCGGTAAGTTTAAGCAGCGCTATATCAAGGTCTTTGTCCTTGCCGATTACGGTCGCATCGTACATCTCCCCGTTCGTGAGCTGACAGCGAATGCGCGTAGCCCGATCGATGACGTGATGATTCGTAAGAAACTCGCCATCTTCAGAAATTATGACACCTGAACCGGAAGACTCGAATTTTTCAATCTTGCCGTCGCTCGTGCCCTCGGTTATGACGCGAACGTAAACCAGTGCAGGAAAGACCGCGCTTTTCGCTTCACTGATCGCGTCTCGGAAATCGACTGGCTTGACAAGACATCCGCCTAACGCGAGAAACGCGATGACAACGGCTAATAAACCACAACTTCTCATATTAGCGTTTTCATGCCTTCCCGCGTTTCCAACTCAAGATCGGGAGGTGTCCGGCACGTGATTTAAATCACATGCCAGAGCGACCGCGCAGCCTGCCGTGGCTCAAGAAGCCGTCGTACTTGCGGACAAGGAGATGGCTCTCGAGAATACGGAGCGTATCGAGCGCAACGCCGACGATAATGAGAAGCGACGTACCGCCAAAGAACGAGGCGAGCGCATCCTCAATACCGAGTTTGCCCATGAGAAGCATAGGCAGAATAGCAATAATCAAAAGCCCGAGCGCGCCGATAATTGTTATCTTCGTCATCATTTCGTCAAGAAATTCGGCCGTGGCACGACCAGGACGCACCCCGGGAATATAGCTGCCGTCCTTCTTGAGGTTTTCCGAAATTTCTATCGCGTTGAACTGGGTGGCGACCCAGAAAAACGTAAAGAACACAATCAAAACGGAATAAATGGAGATATAAACCATCGACGTGTTATTGGCGAGTTTCTCAGCAAACACCGCAACAGAACCATTGGGCGCCACCCATCCCAAAGCAAGAGCCAACACCTGGAGCAAGGGCTGAGCGAAGATAATCGGCATAACGCCGGTGTAGTTTACCTTAAGGGGCATATAGGTCTGCTTCATGCCGTAGGTGTTGCCGCCGCCGACACTGCGACGCGTCGAATGAATCGCGACCTTTCTGACGCCCTGGGTAAGCATTACGGTACCCATTACGACAACGATGAAAAAGAGGACCAAAAGAAGAAGTTCCACAACCTTTCCGGGATTACGGACGAAATAGTGGTCGTAAGCCTGCCAGAGCGCCGCGGGAAGGCGAGAAGTGATGTTGATCATAATGATCAGGGATGCGCCGTTACCGACGCCATGCGAAGTAATCTGGTCGGCAATCCACATAATGAAAAGCGAAGCCGCCGTCATGCAAATCACGGTCATTACCTGGAAGCCTAAACCGGGATCCTCAACAAGCGTAGCATTGAAGCCGAGCCTGCCGGGATTGCACAACAGACTTGAAATGCCCCACGCCTGAACCACACACAGGAGAATCGTCAGATAACGGGTGATCTGGGCGAGCTGCTGACGGCCGTTCTCTCCTTCCTTCTTGAGTTTCTGCAATGAAGGAACCAGCGCGGAAAGAAGCTGGATTACGATTGAAGCGGAAATATAAGGCCAAATCGAAAGCGTACCGATTGAGCACTTTTCAAGAGCGCCGCCGGTGAACGTGTTGAACCAGTCAAGAACATTCTTTCCGGTTCCTTCCATCGGTTTTATCGCTTCTTGAAGAGCCGTCCAATCGACACCCGGAGTCGGAATAAATGCAACGAGACGGCAAACGGCCACAAGACCGAGGGTAATGAAAATTTTCTTGCGAAGTTCCGGAATGCGAAACACGTTCGAAAAGCCCTTCATCATAGACATGATTATATATTCTCCTTCAACTTTTTGAAAACTATCCTATTATTATAGCAAAAATCACAAGCCTCTTTCAAGGTCGCGTTTTAACGCTTTTTTCTTTAGAGTATCACGCTTGTCGTGCAAAGCCTTACCTCTGCACACTCCCAGAGCAACCTTGATGCGACCGTGCTTAAGATAGACCTTAAGGGGAATTAGCGTCAATCCCTTCGCTTCCGTTTTAAGCCGCAACTCCCGCACTTCTTTCGAATGAACGAGAAGTTTGCGCATACTCTTGGGATCATGATTGAATCTGTTGCCGAATTTATACGCGGCGATATCAGCGCCCACCAGCCAAAGCTCGTCTTTAAGGACCGCGCCGTATGAACCGGCGAGAGAAATCTCGCCGTGACGCACCGATTTAACCTCCGTCCCCGTCAATACAATACCGCACTCGACTGTGTCGAGTACGGTATAATCATGACGCACCTTGCGGTTTTCGGCGAAAACAGGATTGAATTTAGCGTCCGCCACCTTCGTCAGTCGGCAAAAAGCGAGTTAACGTTAACCTGCTTCTGATTCCACTTGGCCTTGGCTTCCTCGGCTTTGGCGTAAGCATCGAAATCGATCTCGGCAATGAGTTTACCCTCGGCAACTTCGCGAAGCGCGATATCGCACTTATCCTCATCGAGAGAGGAAGGTCTTACCAAAGGCTTGGCTCCGTTAATGAGCTCGCGTTCACGTCTGGAAATAAGATTAACCAACACCGGTGTGGAAGGAATCTTTTCGTGGGCTTTTTTCAAAAGTTCGCTGTTCATTCAATTTTCTCCAATATTGTAATAGTATACTAAATTACCTGATTTAGCGCAACTACTTGACCTCGCGATATTTCGCAAGCATCTTCTCGTACGCGGGACTTCCGAAAAATCCGCATGCTTTGAACTCGGGACAGAATCCGCGATAAACGCACTCGGGAACGCAGCAGGCGGCGACCTCGGGCTCCTTCTCGGCTATCGCGTCGACGACGGCCCTCCAGGCGGCGCGCGTCTCGGCACTCGCTTGAGAGCAAAGGCGGCGACGCGAAATGAACATCACCGCCTGGGCGTTGGCGAAGCACTCGTGCATAACAGGCGCATCTTGACGATTAGCCTCGCGCTCAACACCAGTACGATCTGTGCGCTGAGTCGAGACAAAATGTTCTATACCGAATTTATGGCGCACGAAATGAACTGAAACCCAATACGGTAAATCAATCCATTTCCAGTTGAAGTTCAACTTTCTGATCGGCGAATGTTCAGCCAATAAAATCCGCTTCTTCCATTTGGACGAGGGTTCCTTTGTGCCCTCATCCTGACGAATCGTGGTGCGGGCGGCATCAGCCACCTCGCGCCACGTCCCCTTAACCTTTAAAAACTTAATTTTCATCGAAACGACTTAAACATCTTGTTTAAACGTCCAATAGGAGTATATTCGAGAATAAAGGGTGCGTCATTTTCCTCCTTATCCTCCAAAGATTCTGAAATTTCCTCCAATGCTTCCACGAAATCATCTTTAACCAAAGGTACGATTTGGGCCAAAAGATCATCAGTATCAACCAGCGTTTCAGCTGAAACGAACGATCCGCTGCGATCAACCTCCATGCCTTCGCGCAAAAGCTTTGACACCGCCCTAACTTGATCTTCATTATCATCAAGATCAAGTTCCTTCTTGACCTTACGCAAGTCATAAGGCAACTCTTCCCAGGCCTCCTTATCACTGAGCGAAACGGCATAAGTGATAAAGTCTAGATATGTCCTGTTAGCGACCGCACTAATATTAAATATTCCCTCGATAGCTTTAGCCAACTCCTCGGAACCGGCCTCCATTTCAATTCTGCTTCCGATTTCACTGCCGCTGAACATAATATCGAATGTGACATTCTCAGCGTCAAGAACATCTCCAATAAAATCCTCATCTCCGGATTTTTCCGCAAACTCCTCAAGTTTATCCTCAAACCCACACGAATCAAGAAGCGTTCTCAATTTCGCGGTCTGAACTCTGGCAACAGCATCAGCATCCAACTTATTCAAATCGTCAAAATCTTCAGAAACGTCACCCTTGCCATCGCGATAAATATCAATCAGATTAGAAAGCATCTTCTCGCCGCGTTCGTCCGAGTCGCAAAGCTTGCTATTGTACTCGCCTTTGTCAAACTTTTTAGATCTGCTGCTCCAGCTGTTATACTCATCTGTCTGTCTATAATATTCCCACGCAGCCTCCGTATTCCACTGGCAGATAATCACATATTTTCCGCCTTTACCTTCAACGAAGGTAATCGCATCACCATCTATGACATACACAGTTTCAGAATTGATCTTGGTTTTTCCGACACCGCAATGCCCGCCCTCATCAGCCCTATCCTTATACTGGGAAACAAAAAAGTCTTTCAGCGACTTATCGTTAAAGCTAGGGATTTCGGCTTCAAAATTGCACTTAATGACAGTGGCGTACCGCAAAGTATTTTCCTTATCGCCGCAAAGAGCAAGCACAAGCCAGTCCGCCTCCAACGCCTTAAAATCGTCCTCTCCGGATGAAACGATTTTTTTTAGCATTTTTTTAGCTTTGTCACGCTTTGATTCAGGAAGCTGATCTACCGCGGACGAAAGAAATTCACCGACATTCTCGGCAGCCTGAGGAATATCAACATATACCGCCACTAAAGTATCCTCGGGAAGTTTAGGCGCTTTATTGCAACCGACAAATACAGCCGACATTGCAAGAACGCATGATAGCATCATTAATTTCTTCATATTTACCTCCTGTTTTTTTTTACAAGAAAATATTAGCGGACGACAAAGTTGACCATTCGCTTGGGAACGGCGATAACCTTGACAATCGTCTTGCCTTCGAGGAATTTCGCGACTTCGGCATCGGCCTTCGCGGCCTCCTCCATCTCGGCGGGCGTCGCCGCGACGGGGATTTTAACGCGACCACGGAGCTTGCCCATAACCTGAACGGGGATTTCAATCTCGTCCTCGACGAGCGCGGCGGGATCGTAAACGGGCCACGGCTCGTAAGCGAGAGTCTTCTCGCCGCCGAGATATTCCCAGAGTTCCTCGCCAAGGTGCGGCGCGAACGGCGCGAGGCAAAGGACGAACTTCTTCAGATATTCCTTGGAGAGAGCGCCCGCCTTCGCGAAATCTTCGGCCTCGTTCATAAAGACCATCATCGCTGAAATGCCAGTATTAAACGCCATAGCCTCGAGATCGTCGCCGACCTTCTTGATCATCGCGTTCAAGCTCTTCGCCTCGGCCTTCGTCAAGGCGCGATCCTCGATTTTCGACTCGGTAACGAGACGGTTGGCGCGCTTGAGGAAGCGGTGAACGCCCTCGACGCCCTTTGTGGACCAAGGCTTGACGGCCTGGAGAGGCCCCATGAACATTTCATAGAGCCTTAAAGAGTCTGCGCCGAAATCGCGGATTACATCGTCGGGATTGACGACATTTCTCAAAGACTTCGACATCTTGGCGGGAAACTCGGTAAGCTCCTCCATCTCGCAGCCCTCTTCGGCGCCCCACGGCTTGCCCTCGCGCCACTCGATCTGATCCATAGGAATCAGGACGCCGCGCTTCGTCTTATACGCCATACCGAGAATCATACCCTGGTTGACGAGACGCTGGAACGGCTCTTTCGTCGGAACGAGCCCGAGATCAAAAAGAACCTTATGCCAGAAACGGGCATAAAGGAGGTGGAGAACGGCATGCTCCGCGCCGCCTACGTAGAGGTCGACGGGAAGCCACTTTTTCAAAAGTTCGGAATCGGCGAATGCGTTGTCGTTCTCGGGATCGATATACCTCAGATAGTACCAGCAGCTGCCGGCCCACTGGGGCATCGTATTCGTCTCGCGCACGCCCTTCTTGCCCGTAACGGGATCGACGACGTTGAGCCATTCGGTCGCCTTAGCGAGCGGCGGCTCGCCCGTGCCCGTAGGCTTGTAGTCGGCGAGCTCGGGAAGCGTAAGAGGCAGATCTTCTTCGGAAACAAGGCTCTGGGTGCCGTCTTCCCAATGAATGACGGGGAACGGCTCGCCCCAATAACGCTGACGCGAGAAGAGCCAGTCGCGGAGCTTATACTGCGTCTTCGCCTTGCCGACGCCCTCTGCCTCGAGCCAAGCGATCATTTTCGCCTGGGCATCCTTTACGGAAAGTCCGGTAATGAAGCCCGAATTGACCATAACGCCAGAGGCGATATCGGTAAAGGCTACATCGGCGGTGTAGGGAACTCTAGATGAACTAGAAGCGCTAGATACGCTAGAATCATCCTTCGCAACGACCTGATAAATAGGAAGGTCAAAAACCTTCGCAAATTCAAAGTCGCGCTCGTCGTGCGCGGGAACGGCCATGATCGCGCCCGTACCGTAAGTCGCGAGAACATAGTCGGAAATGAAAATCGGGAGCTCATCGCCGTTGACAGGATTTACGCCCGCAACGCCGTCGAGGCGGACGCCGGTTTTCTCCTTATTGAGTTCTGTGCGCTCTAAATCGCTCTTCGAAGCGGCCTTTTTCTGATACTCGCGAACCGCATCGGCATTCTTAATCGTACCGTCTGCGAGCCACTTTTCGATAAGCTTATGCTCGGGCGAAAGTACCATGTACGTCGCACCGAAAAGCGTGTCGCAGCGCGTCGTGTAAACGGTAATCGTGTCGCCCGCGGCCTTGAAATCGACGAGAGCGCCGGTTGATTTCCCGATCCAGTTACGCTGCATCTCCTTGATGCCCTCGGACCAGTCAAGTTCGTCGAGATCGTTCAAAAGCCTCTCGGCGTACTCTGTGATCTTAAGCATCCACTGGCGCATGGGCTTGCGGATAACGGGGTGGTTACCGCGCTCGGAGCGGCCGTCTATAACCTCCTCGTTCGCAAGCACCGTACCGAGAGCGGGACACCAGTTGACCGGCACTTCGGCGACGTATGCGAGCCCCTTCTCGTAAAGCTTCTCGAAAATCCACTGGGTCCACTTGTAGTACTTCGGATCCGTCGTGTTGATTTCGCGATCCCAGTCATAACTGAAGCCGAGAGCACGGATCTGCTCGCGGAAGCGGTCGACGTTTTTCTTGGTCGTGATCGCGGGGTGGGTACCCGTCTCAACGGCGTACTGCTCGGCAGGAAGACCGAACGCATCCCACCCCATCGGATGAAGAACGTTAAAACCCTTCATCCTTTTGTAACGGCAGAGAATATCGGTCGCCGTATACCCTTCAGGGTGACCTACATGAAGTCCCGCACCTGACGGATACGGGAACATGTCCAGACAATAAAACTTCTCACCCTTGGCGTCGTTATCCGTCTTGAACGTCTTATTCTCGAGCCAATAACGCTGCCACTTCTTTTCTATCTGGGAAAAATTATAATCGCTCATTACTGCAACCGATCCTCGGTATTGGCGGCGATGGCTTTTTCGATAAGCCCGGTAACGTCGTTTCTCGCCGCGGACACGCCGGTCTTGATTGCATAATAGATACCCTTGTGGGTAGAATTTCCGTGGGTGATGATAACAGCTCTAGGTACGCCCAGCAAGGGCGCTCCGCCGTAAACTTCAGGATCCATCTGCTTTTTAAGCGCATTAAACGCGGGCTTAAGCATAAGCGCGCATATTTTGCGGAAAAAGCTCTTCTTAAGTTCCGTCTTAAGCCAGCCGCCGATAGCCTTGGCAACCGATTCAACAGTCTTCAAAACGACATTACCGACAAAGCCGTCGGCAACGGCGACATCAAGATTTCCGCCGCAGATATCGTGTCCTTCGACATTGCCGACGAAATTGATATCTTTAATCTTCTGAAGCAGGGGATTAGTCTCGTGAATAAGCTCATTGCCTTTACACTCTTCGGCGCCTATCGAAAGAAGGCCGACCGAAGGATTATCGCGCCTGAGAACCGTCTTGGAATAGACGCTGCCCATAATCGCGAACTGAGCGAGCCATTCAGGATGACAGTCCATGTTGGCACCGGCATCGAGCAACAAAAGCGGACGGCTCGGCGACTTCGTAGGCAGAACCATCGCGATCGCGGGGCGCTTAACGCCCGGAATGCGCCCGAGGTTCAGAATCGCACTGGTTGCCACAGCCCCGGAATTGCCGGCCGAAACAAAAGCATCGGCCTTGCCTTCCTTAACGAGACGCATCGCAACATTTATCGAACAATCCTTTTTCTTTCGAACTGCATCGACGGGGACATCATCCATTTCAACCTGGTCTGAAGCGTGAACAATCTCCAATCGACCGCTCGCAATGGCCTGATTATACATCGCCCTGCGATTTTTGGCGAAACGGTTAACCTCCTTCTGGATAGTTTCGGTATTACCGACAAGAAGGACGCTGACATCATCAAGGCCGCAAACAGCCTCGACGGCACCTACAATAATCTGCTTGGGGGCGTAATCGCCCCCCATCGCGTCAAGAGCTACCCGCGTCATAGGAAGATCCTATTACGGATATATACCGCTTATTCAGCGGCAATAACCTTACGGCCTTTGTATGTGCCGCACTTCGGGCACACGCGGTGCGAACGCTTCGCCGCGCCGCACTCGGGGCACGTTGAGACAGAAGCGAGGATAGGCTTCTCGAGAGAAGCTACACGCTGACGCTTGCGCATTTTCGAAACACGGTTCTTAGGGCTAGCCATTTCTTTTTCTCCTTTTATCTACGATATCTCACTCTACCTTCAATCCGTCGAGCGCGCTCCATCGATCGTCAGCCACATTAGAGGCTTTTTGGACGATTCCTGGACACGATTCATCGCACAACGGGAATGTCGGTAAAGCGAGTATTATACACTCTCTTGCTTCATCAGTCAAATCGGCGAACTGATCCTTGGCGGAAACTTCAACCGAAACAATGAAATCCTCGACCTTTATGGTGGTATCGAAATCTTTGCCGCAACGCGAGCAGACAAGGTCAAAATCCTGCTCCAAGCGGCCTTTTATCAAAAGTTCCGTGCCGAAAAGCTGAGCGAAGATACGATACCTCATAGGCGCGAAGGACTTAACGAACTCTTCATCGAGATCGACGATGTCTACTTCGCCCTCAAGATGTTCGCCGCCATCGTCGAGTCTCGCGACATCTATCAGAAATCTTTCTTCACTTTTCGAATCCATATCGCATATTATACCAAATATTCCGCCGTTACAGCAATATTGAGCTTGACCTGGAATATCCCACCCCTCTTGCTTCCATCCTGTACAACAGTAATCATTTTAGCGTTAATGGCTCCGCGCTTTTCTTTGGCTTGCATGTTGCTATGCTATGTATAAATGCGGCCACGGTTAGGGCAACCGTGCTCCTCTTTTGACATGGCCGATTTCTGCGTCCTCTAGACCCGCTCGCCAATCTTTAGATTTGGCTCGGGGTCGAGTCCTGCATAAATCGGCTCATCTAAAAAGTATGCGCCCGGCTACGGCCCAAACCGAGGCCGCGTTTAGCATT
>JAEIGA010004000.1_pt1 | contig 22861 bp, 11 predicted proteins | sample 9270691 | NCBI WGS metagenome assembly JAEIGA01 (sample SAMN17057246, study PRJNA624740) | gut metagenome | biome: biome; isolation source: fecal sample | host: Bos grunniens | place: China: Xizang | collected 2019 | reverse complement strand
TATCCTCCCATCTCGTTAGGAAGACCGGCGTTAGGATAGCAGCTTACTGCACATCTGCACCACTTGTTGATGTCCTCTACCAGCGGCATCAGCTCTGACGCTCCAAGCGAACAGTTCAGACCGAATGACATGATAGGGTAGTGGCTGATGGCTGTATAGAATGCCTCCAGCGTCTGTCCGGTCAGTGTCCTTCCGCTCCTGTCTCCCACCGATACCGAAATCATTACTGGAACACCATGATGACTACACAGGCCCCCTCCCAGCCAAGCTGGGCCCCTCCCCCTAGCTGGGGGTGGCATATCCAGTTCAGCGATGGCTGCCAGGGCGGCCTTGACATTGAGCGCGTCAAAGCATGTTTCGATAAGGAGTATGTCTGTACCACCACGAAGCAGTGCCTCTGCCTGCGTGCGGTATGACTCTTTCATCTGATCGAATGAGTATGGTCTGAAAGCGGGATCTGCCACATCAGGCGACAGCGACAATGACTTGGAGGTCGGTCCCATGCTACCTGCTACCCACACCTTCCTCTGTAGTCCGACAGATGCTGCGACGGCTTCCGCCTCGTCGGCAGCTTCGCGCGCAATGCGCGCGCCCTCGTATGCCATCTTTTCAGCAAACTCCTCACATCCGTATTCGGCCTGCGAGATTATGTTTGCGCTGAATGTATTGGTCTCGATTATGTCAGCTCCGGCAGCGATGTACTCTTTATGAATTGCCTTTATAATGTCAGGGCGTGTAAGATTGAGGCATTCGTTATTGCCTTTCAGTTCCTTTATACAATCAGCAAACGGACCGCAGTGGTAATCAACCTCTGCGAGTCCGTATTTCTGAATCATGGTGCCCATGGCACCGTCGAGAATATATATTTTATTCTGTAGGTCAATCATAACCCGCAAATTTAATACAATTCCCGTATTATCTGCTATCTTTTCTTCAATTCTATCTCCCAGTATGAATTGGCATTTGTAGTTCCTTTACCTCTGCCAAATCTTGCTCCGAACATTTTGATTCTGAACAATCTTGCCTTTACACCTTTTTCAAATGTGAATGTCTCATGATCTTCAGGATTATTTCCCGGCCCAGGCATGAGCTGCATTCCCATTATATGCCCTTTACCTAAATTGTCCGGTTCAAATGTTTGCGGATCAATCCTTTTCCATTCATAGCCATCATCAGATATTTCAAATTCGAAATAGTACTGTCTGCGGCTTTGAGTATTTCTTACATATCCGAGAGAAACCGACTCTATTTCTACCGGCTTGTCTCCAAGATAGAACTGAATATACGGAGTACCTGAGCCACTCCATGAAGTTTCGTGATTATTGTCCAAAAGCCTGTTCAGACCTGAATCACCCTTGTCAGAAGAAATATATTCCTTAGAAATGGTACTGAACATGATGTCATATTCAGTCGGGATAAGATTCTCACCGTTGACGGTAATCTTGATTGAATTGTCCTTTTCCTGACGTATTGCAGTTGCACCATCCCTGCAGGTGATCTCTACCTTAGGCAGTGAGGTGTAATCAAGTTCTACAGGAATGCTGTATCTAAATGTCAGAGGATCGAAGTCTACCATCTTCTTACCATCCACGGTCATACCTTCCAGGGTAGCAAAGTTTTCATAAAAACCTTCTGATCTGTCTGTATATTCAGGAACGTCTGAACTAGACACCTCACTTACAGCCTTATCTCCAGCTCTATCCTTAAGCTGCTGAATGAAAAGACTTTCAGGAAGATTGGATGTGGAAGCTATTTCATGAGCCTTGAAATTTGGAACACATCCGGGGTCTACTTCATTCATGATGAATGGAATACGTTCACCTTTCTGACCAATGAGGTAGTTTGCTGCCAATGGGTTCTGGCTGATGATGTATTCACCGGTACAATTGTAGACAGTATAGTTTGCTCCAGACCAACCATGAGCAGTACCGTTGTTCCATCTGTTCTGAATATATATACGTCCCTTTACATTGTCGTATAATCCACCGGCAGACCATCTGAGATGAGGTTCGTTTGCATCAAACTGGTATTCCGCAGTATTGTTGAGGAATACATTCGGTCCCATTACGTGTCCCATTACAATAAAACCATGACGTGTGTATCTGGTATAGTTTCTTTGGTTCAGTATGAAACTTCCTCCAGAATTGGAGAAACTGTAACGTCTTTCTCCGCCTGTTCCGCTTACCGGTTCAAGGCAGTTGATGTCTTGAAGGGTTGCCCTGCAGGTTCCTGACATGACAGTAACAGCTACATCGATATGATATGTGGTCACTCTGCGTACCCATATATCCTCAGCATTTATCATCTTGATACCTACCTGAGCGTGTGCTTCGTCGTCATAGAATTTGTATTCTGTATCATAGGCGGAATTCACTGATGTCCCTTTTTTGTTGAATCTGGACATTAGCATGATGTTCTCCACTCCTGAATTGCTTATTCTTGAAGAGCAATCCATTTTGTAGATGCGCGAAATACCATATTTACGATTTAGAGGATCGACAAGAGGTTCTTCAAGTGTGATTGCATCTGTCTCAATCGCCTTGATGCGTCTTTCTTGATATACACCCTTATAAGCCGGTAGAATCTTACCGTCTTCAGACCATTGATTCTCTGACAAGACTCCTGGAGCATCTGTGATTTTATCCATCCTTAAATCGCGTGCCCATGCTCCATTGACAGCTCTCTCAATTCTTATAACATCTCCGACTGAAAATCCTGATACGTCCTTTACATGTATTCTTGTCGCATTGACAGGAACATATTGATCTGTAATTTCTGTATCCCAAGTACTTGAAGGTTTTCCACCTGAAATTGTTACAATTGCAGTGTTCTTGTCGTATGAGTCTGAAACCCATGTGGCAATCAGCTTGGTTACACCTTTTTGAGATTTCTCGCTTTGAGAGTAATCAAACCAGTTTTCAGGTCCTAGCGGAACTGGATGAGCCTTGATGGATTCATGACCATCTCCTTCTCCTTTGAGTACGATACCGCTCTTGGAAATCATCAATGGTGAACTGATGCGATATGTACCTGCCTTAAGCAGAACAGCTCCTCTTAGTCCATCCTTTCCCAAAGGATAACGTCCAATCATGTCAATAGCCTTCTGAATACGTTCTGTATCATCACTGTTCCTGTCCTCTGAAGGTTCCAATATGATTCTTACAGGGGTGTCAGGTATTGGAGAAGTACTGTTCTTATATCCCGCAAATGAGTAATCTGGAATAGTATTACCTCTGTAATCAGGGTAGTGATTCAGTTTTCCATTCTTTAGTATGATGGTATTGTATGGTGTAGAATAGGTATACTTTGTTATGTCCTCATTAATGACAGTAAAGTATACGGCATCATGAATCACCGGACTACCTTCAAATCTGAATGTCATTTTATATTGACCCTCTGCAGGTGCTTTCATTCTTGTGTCAAGCCTATATACAGAGTCTTTTTTTATCTGCACACCATCCTGGGTGCAGATGACATTACCATCGTTGTCTGTAAGTTCAGCACGAAAGCTGATATCCTTTTTAGCCTTGATGACGAACACCGGGATATCTGTACCCTGTCTCACTAGGGCAGGACGTCCGGGAGCAAGTACCATTCCTGGATATTCTGGCCTGATTACAGCTATATCTTCAGTCTTGAGTGCGGTTTCCTCTTTGACCGGCCTGTTTTCCTTCTGATACACGAATAAATTGTATATTTCGATGGAACTGTCAGTCAATTCACCGCTGATCAGAATATATCTGGCCTTTATCGGTGAGTTCAGTGTATGGGTAAATACCTTGTTTCCATTTGCATCTGGCAATTCATCCACATTCTGTACATGTGCGCTATTCCATCCTTCCGGGCCTGAATATTTTTTCATCCAACCTTTTCCGGATGTCTTGGCATCAGATAGTTTCTTCCATAAGTCTTCAGAATCAGTCCAAAGTACCTCATAACTGCCATCTTTCAACCTTTTCTTTAACTGGTTGACAGATGTTCCCCAAGCGATTCCGACTGCATCTACTCTCTTAACAGCACCAAGATCTACCGCAAGCCAGAACTGTTTCTGTCCTTCTGCATCAGCTTGAGATTTATCTACGACGAATCCACATCCTGAGAATCCTGATGCTTTTCCATCGAATGCATTTATTGGCTCTGTCCCTTTCTGAAAAGAACTTTTCTTGATGTTCTTGGAGTCAGGATTAAGGGCAAGATTCTTATATTCTGTCTTGACTACATCAAGCGGATAGGACTGAACCTTCCTATCTGTGTATACATGTAATCTGTCAGATGGCAGTATTTCTTCAAGGTCTTCTTTGGGTAATCCATCAGAATCTTTGACCATATATGCTGCCTTATTTAACGCCAATACCTGCTCAGTGAGCTGAGCAGGTGTCGTGTGTTGAGAAATACTAGGTATTTTTGTCTTTTCAAGCGCGTCCTTGAGTCTGTTCATGAAATCTATAATCTCCTCATATGGAGGCGTTTCAAGACTGCCTGGATAACCCTTGTCTTTATTGAGCCACAATAGTTCGATAGGGAGGTATCCTCTGTATGGACTCTTTCTTATGAGTCTTACGAGGTACTCAAGATCCATGAGTTCTTTAGTTTCTGCTCCTCCCGGTTTTTTCTTTATCTGGAAATTGTTTGTGTAAGGGAGAATAAGAGAGATGTCTCTGTACCAATCGTAATCAGATGCATCTGTACTCATGAAATCACGATAGAATCCTGTATCATTGATGATGCCGACATTATCTCGGTCAATCCATTCAAGCACCTGGACGACCTGATTTGCTGTGGCAAGCATACCTCCGTGGTTCTGAAGACCGATTCTTACCTGTGGATAATTGTTTTTTGCAAAATCTGCAACTTCTTGTATATGAGGAACGAGGCGTTCTTTTGCAATCTTTTCCCATCCTTCCCTGTTGATGTCAGCAGGTGGTGGACCAGCAAATATCCTTATGACAGGAGCACCCATTTCGGCAGCAATCTTAATCCAGAACTTTATACGTTCCACGTCAGTTTCTCTTCTGTTCCGGTTCGGGTCTGCAAAATTGTTCTGGATACCTGTGCCGCTTATTTCGATACCAAGTTTCTTGCTAAGTTTCTTTATTTCTCTAGCATACTTGACAATATCCTTTTCAGGAAGTGTAGGCATTGTTGTATTACTATATCCAGGAATATAATAGCAAGTCAGGTCGACAGCATCAAATCCTGCCTTTGCGGCCCATTTGATTGCGTCAAGTGTGTTAAGCTGAGGAGCACTGTCTGATTCTCTGATCCATGCATTGATGTTCATGTTCAGAGAGTACATGTTCAAGCTGAGTTTATAGTCACCGGTGTAATATTCTCCAGAAAAATCCTTATCTGATTTATCAAATGTAGGAAGCAGAGATTCTCTCAGATGATCATACTTGGAATCATCATATTTTTCTGCATAGACGATTTTAGGGAGTTCATCTCCGTTCATCGCGACAAAGTTGAAGGCGCTCCAGTCAAGGTTAGTGCAGTTTTCTGCCTTTACAAATTCGTCATATGCCTTCCTGTCAGGTACTCGGATCACTACATTGACAACTCTTTCCATCCAAAGACCTTCTTTACCTTCCGGTTTCACTGCGTCAGGCACGCTGTTGAAATATATGGATCTGAGATTTGTGCAGTAATAGAAGGATCTTGAACCAAGTTTCTTCAATGATGGAAGGTTCGCTATACGAAGTTGACCCTTGCTGGAACCCTTTGCCTGAGCAAAACTCTGTACTCCTGTCTCAATTGCACTAGGGAAGGATATGACTTCAAGTCCTTCACAAAGACTGAAAGCTTTGGTCTGGATTTTCTTTACATTTTCAGCATGAATATATTTGAGGCTTGTCATTCCCTCAAATGCCCCTTTGCCTATGGTTCCATCTTCAAAATCAGCACCCTTACCAACAATAAGTTCTTCAAGAGATGTGAGATTTTCCTTTATGAAGCGACAGTCATCCGGTGTGATGATACCAGATTCTATCTTTAAGCACAACAATGTTGACAAATCCCTTGAATATACTGAGGTAATCTTCTCCTGAAGGGTATTACCTTTGACGTCATCTGATATCTCGACAGTATATTCAGGGACATACTTCATAGGGTAACCTTCTGATGACGGAGCCGGATATCCGGTCACGGTATGGTCTTCCATGATTTCTACCCTTGTGCCATCAATGTTGTAGTAGTTTTTCTGGCGTTTCTTGTTGATTCCTGTTGATATCGCACTAGGAACAGGGCATCCCTCTGGAAGCTTCCTTTCAGAAAGTATCTTTTCTACAGTCTCAACATTTTCAACCTCAAGGCAAATGTGGTTCATCGATCCCATCCTCTGCCATGTAGGCTCACTATCATGAAGCATCAGCTCTATTGTATGATCTCCTTCAGGAACCTGAAGATGTACCCATTTAACCTTTTTAGGGTCTGGGCCGCCTCTCCATAACTCTTTGAAACCAAGAATGTCAACATAAAATGATACAGCCTTTTCGAGATCGGCTACCATAAAGCCGACATGACTCATTCTTGCAGAAACTCTTGTTTCAGGAAGGTCTTTGCCAAGGTTCTTAGTCGTCATTGATTCAGGCTCATACTGTACGATCTCGCAAATGCTGCCGTCAGGACTATATACAAAATAATTAGAATTACCTGTCCTACCTTTGGGGGTAGTCTTAGGAACTTCAAATCCTTTTGACTCAAGATATCGTCTCATGCCTTCTGCATCATCGGTCTCAACTGCAAAATGATACATACGCGGAGTTCCTGCAGATCTTTCCGGAAACAATTCGACGAATTGTCTATCATTGATCTTAATGATGGTAAATGCAGTACCTCCGTTTTTATCCGGCATGACAACAGGTTCGCCATAACCTAGAAAATCCTTGAAGAACTCTCTGGTGTTGTCCAGGTCTTCTGTAAAGAACGCAGCATGGGCAACACCGGTTATCTTTGGCCTAGGAATCTCATTCCCTGCACTCAGTGTGAGTGCAAGGAGTGAGAAAACTATGATTGTTAAAAGGCGTTTCATAAGTCAAGTCTATTATTTTACATCTCCCCAAATGCTTGGAGTTGTAGTGTTTCTTATACCATACTTGTCTTTAGAATTTGATGACAAAGGTATGATTCTGAACTTAACAGTTGTACCAGCCTTCAATGACTTGAGTGCATCAATCTCCTTGAGGTCATGATTCTTGACTGCATCTTCAGAATTGTAGGCGTACTTTGTGATTTCTGTGAAATTAGTATTTCCAACCGCATACTGTACTGAAATCTCTACTCCATCTGCACCACGCTCCTCATATGAAAGACCGTAAAGTGACAGATTTCCGCTGTTGACAGTTATTGATGTTTCAAAATAAGTAGCAGGTGATGTAGCATTATTATCGCTGAAGTCTGTTGCAGCGTTAGAATCGTTGTAGTTGGTCTGCTTACCTGTCAGAACAAGAGAAGATACAGTAACGGCCGGATTATTACTACTTCCAGCAGATTCACTATTCTTTCCGACAATAGCCCATGTGCCCTCAAAATTACCCTTGTCGACAACAACAGGATCGATTACCTGAAGTTCACTAGAGTGTTCTCCCTCAAGGAATCCAGAAACTGTAAATGTAACAGGAGTATAGTCAGAAGGAGTGAGTTTTACTTTAATCTTGATGCTTCCACCAGCCTTCTTAAGTGTATACATGTCCTCGATTTCTGCAGTAAACTCGACATTTGAAGTGATTTTGATATCGCTACCGTTGATTTCTCTGCTTCCACCATTCTCGTACTTCAAACTGAGCTCAATTTCATTCTCAATACCGATTGTCAAGTTGTCAACATCAAATGACAGACTGGTGAATCTAGGTTCAAGGAGTGATATGAAACGCTCACCCTCAAGGCTGATAGCAGCTGCATCGATGGCAATTTCCTTTCCGTCTGTAAGAACTATTCCGCTTATATATCCGCTACCTGTCATCTTCTGTGCTGAAGCCAATTCACTTTCTGTTGAGACGAACATCTGATATGTAACATCGCTATTTTCAACTTCCAATGTCCAGATGTCAGAATCTTTCCAAAGCTCTGTTCCATCTGTAGTGTGAACCTTAATAAGCTGTGTCTTCTCAATCTTTACAGGCATAGCTTCGTAATCTGCAAGATTGTTGTGCTCAATAGTAACAGCTTCAAGGACGGCGCCGCTGCCGGTTACCTCAATCTGACTTACAACAGGAAGAGCAGAAACAGCTCCATTAGACGAATGCTGGAGGGTTGCATCCTTCATTCTGATCTTGATCTTATCGCCGACCTGGAAGGTATTCTCTTCAGCAGTCTTGAAGTAGAGAGTAAGTCCGGAGTTGGCTGTAGCAGCGTCTGTAATCTGGATGTATGGTTGTCCAAGAGGGAATACAGCCTTAGCAGGACGATCTGCAGATGGTACATATGATGAAAGCACAGTTCCTTCAACTATGTAATTCTCGTTAAGTACTGAAGTCTTGCCGCTTGTTACAATCTCTCTAGTATATGCTTTGAGTTCTGCAATAGTCTTGACAACAGGCATTGCAGGAGTCTTGAATGTGATATCGATACCACTAAGTTCCTCCTGTTCAGAAGTTACGACATAACTATGGTATGTATATTCGGTTTCCGGTTCCAGAGATTCAAGAACCAGAACATATGCACCGGTTTCATCAGTAGTTTCAACTACCTTCTTCTCAAAGGAACCATTACCCGATTTAAGTGCAAAGCCGAATTCTGTCACTGTAATGTCATCTCCTCCGTAAACCCATGAACCATTCAATGTTGCTGAAGTTTCACTTACTCCAGTTGCATCAAAAGTCGTTACGATAGGTTTACCTGTCTGCATGATAATGATATCTTTTCCTGCTGCAGATGAGTTGACTATAAGTGTAGCCTTTCTGAAATCGGCTCCTTCCGGCTGTTCAATTACAGAAATGACAATCTCATATCTTCCTGCATCTCCTTTATCAGGTGTGAATGTCACCCAATCAGGATTATTAAGAATCTGAGCAGTCCAAGGCCTGTTTGACTCGAAACTTACGCTTTGTTTGCCGCCTTCTCTAGGATAGAGGAGTGTTTGTGAGGAGAGTATGTCTACCTCCGGAATTTCTGGCAGATGCGCTGAAGGATCGTTACATGCCGCAAGCAAAGTACCGATCAGCATCATTACCCAAAGTTTGAAATTATTAGTTATTGTTTTCATTATTCTACAATATAAGTGTTATTCATATATTATCCCGTTATCCTGACAGAATGAACGTACTCGTGATAGAGCAGCATCGAACTGATCGGTTGTTGTCTGTCCACCGAATTGACCTCCTGACGACATGTGAGGTTCCAATGTGACAAAGCCGTTATATCCCTTGTCTGCTAGTTCTTTGAATAGTTCTGCAATCTGTCCGTCACCATCTCCTGGAATCGATCCTATATCCTTCGAACCGAGTTTCCAGTCCTTGATATGTATGTGTGATACATATTGCTTCAATATAGGCCAACATGTGAAGATATTGTCAGTTATCTTCTCTCCCCAAACGAAATTCGCAGGATCATATGCAGCCTTAAAGTTGTCTGAATACAGATTCTTCATAAGAATCTCGCAGTTTGAAGCGCTGTGACCGAAAATTCCTGCTTCATTCTCGTGTACAAGACTTATGCCTGTATCCTTGACTTCATCTGAAAATGCTTTCAGCTTCCTCAGAACCTCTTCCTTGCAGACTTCTATATCGACATTTTCACTACCATAGAAACTGAATATCCTTATCATACCGGCATCAAGCATCTGAGCAATTTTAACCGTCCTTCTGAATAGGTTCATATGCTCTTCAAAAGGAGCGTCAATGGCATATTTCCCAATTGGTGATGCAATTGCACTTACACCGATTGATGCCTTGTTGAGTTTCTCCTTTACCTCCATGACTTCTTCGTCAGAAAGAGTGGTAATGTTTTTGCCGTCTACAAAACGGATTTCAATCCACTTGATTCCTGCCTTTGTCAGGTATTCGACCTGTTCGTCAAAGACAATGCTTACCTCGTCGGCGAATGCACTGATTTTTACCATGTCATTAATTGAAATAAGTTGGTACTACAGTAACAAGATAGTAAATCACGCTGACAAGAGTGATTCCGATAGCCAATACCATTCCGATATTCCATAGGGTACGCTTTCTTCCTCTTGGCATGTCTTCTCCGAGATATTTCTCGCTGTTGTTCAGAAGGAAGAATCCTATATATGCGACCGGCAATGTGATAAGTGCCAATGCTGAAGTCGGAATAGCGATCCATGTTCCGATCTTACTCCAAAGGATAGCACCAAAAATACCGATTGCAGGACATAATGTCGCAAGTTTGTATTTCCATCCTGTAGGCTCGATCTTGAACATTTCACATACGGCAAATCCGCATACAAGCATATGCATTGTTATTGCATTGAAGCACATTCCAATGATGCCAAGGCCGAAAATGAGTCTTGATACAATAGGTGGGAGTCCCGCTGCCTCGAGCATGGATGCTGCCATGATAGGTGAGATGTTCGTTGCACCTGAATTAACGAATTCTGGTGTATGCAATGTTGCACCTGCCGCAATGATCATCAGTGATGTCGCTATGGTATACGGAATAAGCATTCCGGTGAACATGTCGAATTTTGCAAGTCCATTATATTCTTTTGTCCATCCTTTTGCGAGGAAAGAATAACCGAACAAGAAAGTCATGTTAATACCTACGGCTGCACTCAGTGATGCAATGAAGATCGAGATACCTTGTGTATTGTCTGGAATGTTCAGATGGAATCCGCCTTTAAAGCTGAAAGGAAGGAATCCACTTCCGACGGCTTTCCAATCAATTCCGTCACCGGACATGCTGCAGACGATAACGACTGCTGCAAACGAGAATATGATGAACCATACTATGATTTTGATTATATTCTCGAATATCTTGATTCCCTTGCCACCTTTACCATAATTCCAGACAACTTTGCAGGCAATTGCCAATATAGCACAAGCTATTCCCATGAGTACAAGATTCTGGGTAAGCGAACCAGCTTTAAGTTCAAAACCTCCGAATGCCTGAATAAGGTCAAGCGACATTCCTGCTATAAGAGAGTACTGTGAGAAATGCCAGATGATTGTAGCGACTATAGTACAGATTGCCCATGCCCATGCTACTGCAGGATTTACATACTGTTTCATAGCATAGAAAGGACGTGCACCTGTATGTAGGGTCTGATGTGCAAGAGCAGACAGCATTGTAATACCGATAAGCATTGCAATAGGCTGCACCCACAGAAGCTGGTATCCAAGAAATGCTCCTGAGAATAACGAGGCCATGGCACTTCCTCCTCCCAGCGTCATTGCACTCTGCATCCAACCTGGACCAGACTTTGAGAAATACCATTTGGTCTTAGCCCAACCTCCCTTCTTTTCCAGCTCTCTAAGTTCTGCAATTTCCTTCTTGACAAGTTCAGGGTCTCCTGCCTTGTACATTGGAATACTGTCAGTCCTCTTTTCGTAATTGTTTGTAGCGTTGCTCATGATGGTTCATTTAGAGGTTTTCTACCTTTACTTCCTCTCCTGCGCGCTCTGCAGATACATATGCAGCATAAATTGTTGCAATCGTGTCAGATGCAAGACGGCTGTTACTTTCGATTCTGCCAGATGTTACCACGCTCTTGTAGAACGACTCAAGCTCATGCTGATAGCCAAGGAACCATCCCTCATCAGGAGATATCTCTGACCAACCTTCCTGGGTCTCAGTCTTTTCTACGATATAGATATCTTTATAGAATTCTGCATTAGGGGTATATGTCTGCATTGTGTTGTTGTGACTCATGTTACACAATGTCCTGTGGTTATTTGCATTCACGCGGATCCAGTTGTTTGTACCTCCAAGGCTGAGTTCATTTGCGATAAGGTCTGCAACAGTACCATCTTCAAACACAATGTGCACGATAGCAAAGTCCTCGACATCCTTATAGTGGGTCTTAAGGTAGCCCTTGTCTTCAAATGTATCCATGCGGGTGATTGCATGTGTTCTTGCAGATACACTTGCCGGACGGATTGGCTTACCGTTTCTTGCAAGACCTTCAATCTGCTTGAAATACAGGGCAGCAGAAAGAGGATGGCAACCTTTGCCGATAAGAGAACCTCCACCTGAGAATTTCCACTGTCCGTATGCCAAAGAGTGAGAACCAGAGTGTGACTGTTCTCCATTTATCCACAGAATCTGTGACTTTGATTTCTCAATGATTTCTCTTTCCTTCTGAACCGGAGGTGCATAAATCCAGTTTTCAGCGTAAAGGATCCTACCCTCACTCTGTGCTTCAGCTTCAAGCATTCTGCGGCAGCTTTCAAGAGCCACTTTAAGACCTTCCTCACGAGGGAAATCATCTCCGCAGAAATCTGCGCTTCCATCTCCGAAATATCCGGTAAACGGTTTTTCAACGATTACATTCTTATTCTTTTTGAGAACAGCAATGACGATCTCCTCGTGTGTGACAGGGGGAGTGCATACGTGAATTACATCAGAATCTTCAATGAGTTGATCCAATGAGTCATATACCTTCATGTTGTTTCTTTCAGCAGCAAATGCTATAGCCTCTTCTCTTGCTACAGAGAATACTCCGGCAATCTCAATTTTTGCGCTGATTACATGTTGAAGGGCATTGTAATGGAATCTGGCAGCAAACCCCGATCCTACAAAACCTGTTCTAATGATGTTTGTTTCCATATCTATCGTCCTTTATTTCTTTATAATCCATATGTTTCTGAATTGGTATCCGGTACCGTGTTCCTGTAAATATACCGGACCCTCTGCATTTTCCCCTAAACGTCCTGCTGCTCCTTTGAGCTTAGAAATCCCGATCTTATCGTAGATCTGTTCTCCATTTACCCAAACTGAAACACATGCGTTGCTTGTCTTATTTCCATTGCTGTCAAAACGAGGTGCAGTAAATTCTATATCAAGTGTCTGCCAGATCATAGGTGGGAGAGCATAATTGTATTCAGGCTCTGTTTCTGCAGGAATGGTTACGTTTCCAAGAGCTCCGGTACTCTGACCCTTACCCTGACCCCAAGAATCCTTGATGTTAAGTTCATATCGGCTCTGAAGGTAAACTCCTCCGTTAGTCTTTTCTCCCATCAGTCGGAACTCGAGATGGAGTGTACAATCTCCAAAATATTCCTTTGTAATGATTGATCCTTTTCCAGGAATGATTTCGATGTTACCGGCTTCTGTGAGCTTTACTGACTCTAGTGCATCCTTGCTTGTCTTCAGCCATTCTTTGGGTGCAAGTCCACCCCATTTTTCCAACGAATTTCCGTCGAAAAGTATAATGGCATCCTTAGGAGCCTCTTGTCCGAGAGTCGGGGATTTTCTGTACAATCTCTTTCCATTGAAACTCTGATTTTCAGAATTCAGCTCAAGAGTGTTTTTCTTCATTGTGCCAGTCCATCCTTCACTATTCGAAAATGACTTACATTGCTCGTCAGCAATCAGAACAGTGATTGGCTCCTTATTTGCCCATGGCTGATCGGAAAGATTGACTTTATAAAGGCTGTCAGTCCTGTCGTACCAGACCTGTGCTAGCCAACCGCTTTTTTCGTCAATCCACTCTCCGAGATTGATGTCGATCTCGTCTCCGTTACCTTCGTTCAGACCAAGGTCCATTATACGGATGTTTCTCCATGCAATCTGCATCTTCTCTCCATTCTTTACGGCATGAACCTGCAGTGCGATGAATCCGTTAGGAGTCATGTAGTCAATAAGGTTTGCGGCGGGTACTCCGTTAATCCAGGTCTTGATAACGTCGTTCTTGGCTTCAATTCGTAATCTGTTCCATTTCCCCTGCTTGAATGCCTTCTTCGCCTTTTCATTTCCCTCAAGGTTGAATATCCATCCCCTTCTCTTCTCGTCGTATACTCCACCGGTCCAAGCTCTTTCAGATGGATCGATTTCATATTGATATCCACGGACGAGACCATCCTTGAATATGCTTCTGAACTGTACTCCGCTGTTGAGGTTTTTGTCCACCTTGAACTCCATTTCAAGAATGAAGTCACCATATTCCTTTTCAGTACACAAAAATGTATTCGGTGTATCAGGAACTGTTGTACCGACAATCGCTCCATCCTTGATTTCATATGTGGCATCACCTCCTTTCTTTATCCAGCCATTGAAAGTCTTTCCGTCGAAGAGACTTTCCCATTGAGGCTGAGCTGATGCCACCAATGTCATCATCAGAGCAATTATTGAAATGATTGTTTTCTTCATTATACCATCTTAGTTATTGTATCCATCATTCTGCTTCATCGGCTTTGATACGTTAGCATCTATTACCGACTGTGGGATAGGGAAGAGGTAATCTCTTTCTGCAAGACCCTTGTCCTTTGGATTTCTTGCAGTTACCCATTCTACAAACTCAGATGCAGACTTGGTTCTTAGAAGGGTATATCTTCTCTGTTCCTCTCCAAGAAGTTCTCTTGATCTTTCTTCAAGGATGAAATCGAGTGTTATCTGGTCACTTGTTACAGGGAGAGCGTTTACTCTTGTTCTAAGTCTGTTTATATCATCTGCAGCAGCAGTCACTTCTCCAAGTTTAAGACTAGCCTCTGCCCTAAGAAGGATTGTTTCTGCCAATCTCATGTATATCTGGTCATTGTGAGACTCGTTGTTTTTAGGATAACCAGGGTCACAATAACTATATTTCAATGTGTATGGCCAGTTATTGTTATTGCTGCCAGATTCCTGCTTAAGTACTGCTGCGAATCCTTTGCTCAGAGTACTAGCCTCATATTTTCCAATGTCAGCGGCCTTGGAAACTCCAATATATACCTTATCACCAATCTTCCAGTTCTCACCAGTTGCTGCGTTTATACCAGCATCTTCAGCGATTTCATCTTTTTCTGTGATTGTATAATATTGAGCGATTGCATATTCACTGCCTCTGTCATCAATGATACCATTGGCTCTATCACTGGATGTGTCATATAGATTCAATGCCCATGGAGTGATTCCTGTTCTGGCAAATCCTCTACCTCCACGGCTCTCCTCGTAATATGAAATGATGATAGCACCCTTGGCAAATGCATTTGAACTATCAAATTTAGGACGAAGAGAGAATCTCATGAGATTGTTTCCACCTCCGAGGGTGTTCTGCTCCCACTGCATTGCCCAAAGGACTTCTGGATTTGTGTGGTTGGCATTCTCTGGAGCGAACATGTTCATGAAGGCACAAGTCTCTCCTTTTACATCGAAGAGGTTGTAAGGACCTTCTGTGATACATTTGTTTGCTGCATCAAAAGCGAGCTTATTCAGTTTATCGACTGTCATTTCTGGGTCTGCAGGAACGTATGAACCATTTCTGACTGCTTCTGCCTCAGTAAGGTACATTTCTGCCAGGTATGTAAGTGCCACACCTTTTGACGGTGCACCAACTACTGACGGAGTCCAATCAAGATGCTCCTCGGCAAAGATCAGGTCTTCAATTATCTGAGCTCTGACAACATGTACATTATCTCTTTCCCAGTCTGAACGGAAGTTTTCCCCTGTTGTTTCAACAAGATTGAGAGGAACGTCTCCCCACATATAAGTAAGATGTCTGTATGCCCAAGCCCTGATCAGTCTAGCCTGTGCCTCAGTGTTATTCTTTTTAATTTCTGATGACCATTCGATATCATCAACTCGTCCGATAAGGGTATTGGCTGCCAGCACTGTTTCGTAGAGCCATTCAAATGCACTCTTCAAACTTTTGTCTGTCGGTACATTTGCTGTATTCCATGACTTATAGATAGCAGTGAATTCTCCTGAAGCACCTGCTCCTGAGTCATAGTTGTCTGTACCGGCCATGTTCATAAGTGCATAGAGGCCGGTTGCGCCGAATGAGTCGGTATATCCATAACCTTCTCTTTCTTTTCTTGCAGAAGCATAAAGTCCATTAAGTCCTAACTGAAATCCTTCCTCAGATGCATATAGCTGGTTTGATGTCATCAAGGTTTCTGGATTCTCAATAAGAAACGATTCGCATCCCGGAGCAATTGCTAGTGCGGTCAAAAGTGTGAGTATTAATGATTTATAATTTTTCATAATTCCTCCTGTTTAGAATGTGAGACTTACTCCGAAAACGTATTCCTTCTGTACAGGCTTTGCGCGCTGTTCATCAAGTTCTGGGTCCATTCCAGTGTAGTCTGTAAATGTGAACAAGTTCTTGCCTGAGAAGTATACCTTGGCATTGGAAATCTTCATCTTGGAAATTGCCTTATGCGGAATTGTATAAGACAATGTGATATCCTTGACTCTTACGAAAGAAGCATCTTCGTACTTGCCTGGAGTGATTGTCTTACCTGCAATGTACTGGTTTGCCTGTTTCTCATCTTTAGACCAGCAGTCGTTTGTAGGATTCGTTTCTGACCACCAGTTATGAGGAACGAGAATATTTCTTGCATAGAATGGGTTGTATTTTACCATTCCTTCAGCTCCGTACATGTACACGATCAGGTCAAATCCCTTATAAGAGAATTGGTTGTTGAGACTCCATGTAAGATTTGGTTCAGGTGAGCCGATTATCTGTCTGTCTCCTGAGTCATATGTACCGTTGTTGTTCAGGTCATCATACTTGGCATATCCAGGCTTTGCTCCATACAATGATGCCAGACCAGCCTCATCATTCTGCCATACACCTGTGATGTAGTAGTCATAATTAACCTTGATAGGGCTTCCGATGAACCACTTGTTGTCGATGTCATCCTTACCGTCACCATAGATTTCAGTAATCTGAGTGCGGATGAGTGCCATATTGAATGAGGTCTTCCAAGAGAACTTCTTTGTGCTGATGTTAGTTGAAGTCAGTGCGAACTCAATACCTTCATTTTTAGTTGCACCGATATTCTGGAAGATATTCTGTATACCGTTTACTGACGAAATCGCTCTCTGAAGAAGCAGATCGTATGTGTTGTTACGATAGATGTTGAATTCTCCAGTGATTCTTGATTTCAGGAATGCGATATCCAATCCGACATTAATTGACTCCGTAGTTTCCCAAGACAATGTGCCTGTTCCAAGTCTGGATGGTGTAAAACCTGCAGCAAGTCCGCTACCATTTACGTAATCCATGCTTCCGAGTGTAGAAAGTGACTGATATGCAGATATTGCCTGATTACCGTTCCTTCCCCATGATGTTCTGAGTTTCAATACGTTTACAACGTCCTTTGCATCTTTGAAGAAACCTTCGTTGGCGATGTTCCAACCTGCTGCAAATGAAGGGAATATACCCCACTTGTTGTTTTCGCCGAATCCTGAATATCCATCGCTACGGAGTGTCGCCGAGAACAGATATCTGTCATCGAAGTCATAATTTGCACGGAACATATATGACATCAGTCTTGTATCAGACTTACTGATGGTTGTTGTAATCTGTTTTGCCTGTGGAATTCCGTTGTAAGAGAGGAAGTCATTAGGGAAGTCAGTACCTTCCACTGTAGTCGCTCTTCTTGTATCACCTTCAACAGAAAAGAGTCCGGTAAGGAACAATCCATGCTTTCCAAAGTCTCTCTGGAAGTTTACGATATTCTCTACAGAGTACGAGAACTTTTTCATGTCATAAAGACTTCCCCAGCCGTTGAAACTTTTCATGGCTGCGGTATTAGTTCCTTGATACTGATTGTGTTCTGATGTGTTGTACTGGATACCAGTCTGAAGAGTGTATGTCAGTCCCTTAGCAAGTTTAGCGACGATGGAGTTGTTGGTAATGATCTTGTAGGATGCATTATAGTCGTCATAAAGAAGACATTCAAGCGGGTTGAATCTCTTTTCGTTTGATGCATCAGGCACGATGTTGATTGAACCATCTGCATTGAACGGACGAAGAAGAGGAGACTTGTTGAATACATCGACGAACTTAGGAGTAGCACCACTGTTGTCGCTCCATGTAAGCATTGTGTTTGTCGAATATGAAAGCCAATCAGCCAACTTTGTTGTCAGGTTTACTCTGAACTGAGCTCTTTCGTATTTGTCGTTGATGATTACACCTTTGTTGTTCAGATAGTTGAGCGAGATATTGTACTTTGTCGCCTTTGTTCCACCACTTGCAGAAAGGCTGTGTCTTGTGCTATGACCTTTCTGAGTAAGGAGGTCTTTCCATGTCCAATCTCTCCAACTTCCGTCATTGTATACTTCCTGCTCTGCAGAATTAAGTCCTACATCATCCGGATCTGAGTCATCACCATCATTTACCCAATTCTGCTTGTAGGCTACATATTCATCTCCTGTCATGATATGAGGGAAGTTAGCAATGCTCTGGAAAGCATAGAAGCCATCGTATTTGATCTTCACTTCTGATTCTTCACCCTTTCTTGTGTTGATGATAATGACACCATTTGCCGCTCTTGAACCGTAGATAGCTGCAGAAGAAGCATCCTTGAGGACATCAATTGACTCAATGTCTGTCGAACTGATATCTGAAATCGAACCATAGTAAGGAACGCCATCAAGAATGATCAGAGGGTCATTTCCTGCAGTAATTGAATTACGGCCTCGGATAAGCATGAGTCCGCTCTGGCCTTCAGGATTTGCACCCGCAGAAGTTGCCATAATATTCAATCCCGGTACCGAACCCTGAATCATTTGTGCAAGGTCTGTTGAAACCATCTTGTTGATTCGGTCTTTTGATACGCTTGAAATGGCACCAGTAATATCGGTCTTTTTCTGTGTACCATATCCGACAACAACGACCTCCTCCAAGTCCTCGATAGAGACTTTCATCTCAACGGTAAGGTTTCTCTGGCCAGTCCATGACATAGCATGAGATTCATAGCCAAGGTAGTGGAATACAAGGATCTGATTCTTTCCAGATGCCAGACTGAGTTCAAATTTACCATCAATGTCGGTGGTTACAGCTGTTTCTGTACCATCTACCTGGCATACGACTCCCGGTAGCGACTCCTTTGTCTGAGAGTCTACAACTGTACCTTGGACCTTGACAGTGTTCTTGCGCTGGGCATGTAATTCATGTGCCGGCAGCATCAAGGAAGCAGAAACAATCAGCATAGAGTACAAAGCCACTCTAGCAGCATTTCGCATTCCTGACAATAGTTCTTGTAGTTTAGTGTTCATAATTGATTATTGCTTATTGTATTTATTACATAGTGAAAGCGTTGAAACCTCCGTCAACGATTGCAACTGTTCCTGTAACGAATCTTGATGCATCTGACATCAGGTAGTGGATTGTACCGCAGAGTTCTTCCGGATCTCCCATGCGTCCGAATGGTGTCTGTCTGATTACATCCTGGCCACGCTGGGTGTATGTACCGTCAGGATTTGTCAGAAGCGAGCGGTTCTGTTCCGTAATGAAGAATCCTGGGGCGATTGCATTGACTCTGATTCCTTCACCGAACTTCTTGGCACACTCGGTGGCCATGAATGCTGTGAAATTAGATATACCGGCCTTGGCTGCAGCATATCCCGCAACACGTGTCATAGGTCTGAAGGCTGCCATTGATGAGAAGTTGATGATGCTGCCTTTTCCTTGTTTCACCATTGGTTCAAGGAATACCTGGGTAGGTATGACCGTACCGGTCAGATTAAGATTGAGGACTGTCTGGAACTGATCCACCTGAAGATCAAAGAAAGTCTTGTCTGGAGGTATGGTTGCCCCCGGCATGTTTCCACCTGCGGCATTGAGAAGTGTGTCTATACGGCCGTATCTGGCTAGAATATCGTCACAGTTCTTTTTGACTGCATCTCTATTCATTACATCTGTCTTCATGAACTCGCAGCATCCTCCTTTTGCGATGATTTCAGAAGCGATTGTATTGCCGACCTCTTCCTTTCGTCCGAGGATGATGACCTTGGCGCCTTCAAGTGCAAGATATTCAGCTATCGCCCGTCCGAGAACTCCTGTTCCACCGGTTATTACCGTCACATTACCTGTAATGTCAAATAGCTTATTCATAGAATCCTGTGATTTTATAATTTATTCCTAATTCTTTGTCTACAGCTGCCATCACACCCTGGACTTGTCCCATGGCGAACATTCTTCCGAGGAACGAGTATCCTGCATTGTATCCTTTAGATGCATCGTCAAGCATGGTCATTCCATGGTCTACACGCATCGGGAGGCCAGAGTTCTCTTTTTCAAAGATATGAACCAGTTCTACAATGTCAGCTCTTCCTCCAAGATGGCTTGCTTCTGTGAAATCTCCGTTTTCGAATATGTGGCAGGAACGCAGATGTATGAAATGAGTTCTGGACGCGAACTTACGGGCCATCTCCACAATATTGTTCTGTGCTCCGGCTGAAAGTGATCCTGCGCAGAATGTCAAGCCGTTATGAGGATTGTCGACAGCCTTGAGGAACCATTCTATGTCCTCTTCCGAGGTTACGATTCTTGGAAGTCCCAGAACAGGGAACGGAGGGTCGTCCGGATGGACGCACATGTTCATGTTACATTCTTCGCAAACCGGCATGATGGCAGAAAGGAAATATCGCATGTTCTCTCTCAACTCCTTCTTTGTGATACCATCATATAATGAAAGAAGCTGACGGAAGATTTCTATAGGGCGTTCGTCATCCTCTCGGATATTTCCGCTTACAAATCCCTGAGTTTTCACAATGATGTTTTCAACGAGCTTATGTTCCATTTCAGGCGTCATCTTCTTGCGGAGCGCTTCAACTTCTTCAAGAATATCGCGTTCGATGCAAAGTCCGGGAACCTTGAATCCAGACCATTCCTCTCGGGCACCTTCACGACCTACAATATAGATGTCAAAGTAGGCAAATTCACTGTACGAGAAATATAGGTTTGTGGTGCCGTTAGGATTGGGATGGTCCAGATCGGTGCGTGCCCAGTCCAATACAGGCATAAAGTTGTAGCAGATTGTACGAATACCTTCTGCTGACAGATTGCGAAGACTCTGCTTGTAATTCTCTATCAACCGGTCACGGTCGCTCCCGCCGAATTTGATGCTTTCACATACAGGAAGGCTTTCCACTACTGACCAGCGCAAGCCATAGCTTTCAATATACTCGCGCAGGTCACGAATCTTCTCCCGTGTCCACACAGCTCCGTTAGGAACGTCATGAAGAGCAGTGACGATGCCCTCGACACCGATCTGTTTCAACATGGAAAGAGTGATCTTATCATTCTTTCCGAACCATCTCCAAGTCTTTTCCATATGTATCTTAATATATCTGATACAAAGTAAGACCTTTTAGATGTTCGGGTGTATTCACAATGCGTCAATCATATTTCGAATTGCGTTTGCAGTCATTTATCGCAAGGAAAATATTTTAAATTTGCGAAAGTTTAAGATATTCATATGATTTGTTTATGGTTAAGATATTATTAGCCACAGATTTTTCCAATGGGTTCAGCAGAGACTTGCTCAGGGGTGTCATAAGGTATATCCACAATAAGCCGGATTGGACATTGTATAGGATGCCTAAATATTACAAGGTGCTGCATGGCGAAAATGAGGTGTTGAAATGGGCCAAGAGATGGAATGTAGATGCAATCATAGCCCAGATTGACGAACTCGACCTGGAAGAATTGAAGAATCTGAACATACCTGTTGTCATACAGAACAATAAGAAAAGAATACCTGGGGTAGTCAATCTTACAGGCGATTATATGGCACTAGGTGCTATGGCCGCTGATTATTTTATGACCTTAGGTTATGAAAGTTTTGCTTATTATGGTACAAGAAATACTGTCTGGTCAAGAGAGAGACATGAAGGATATAGCAGAAGACTTGAGGCCACAGGATATTCTGTAAATACTTTTTGGGAAGATAATGACACTGCTGAAGATTGGGTTCATAATCTGGATGCAATAGGCAATTGGCTGAAGCGCCTTCCGAAGAATACGGCCATTTTTGCATGTAATGACTATCATGCCCTCTCGATTTCTGAAACCTGTAGATTCATGGGAATATCTGTTCCTGATGATTTGGCAATCTTAGGAGTAGACAATGATGAACTTTTGTGCAATATATCAACACCTCCTCTATCGTCAATGATAATAGATGCTGAAAAAGGTGGATATGTCGTGGGTAAGGTTATAGATGAAATGCTTGCAGATCCAGGAAAGGAACCGTTCAACATAATATTGCCTCCTCAGCAGATAATAACCAGGGAGTCAACCAAGAAATATGTCGTACGTGACAAATATGTAGCAGTTGCAATTGACTTTATTGAAAAGAACTATTTTACTAAAATCACTGTTTCAGACATATTGGAGCTTGTTCCTATTTCACGTCGGGTTTTCGAAAGAAGATTCAAGACCGCTGTGGGATCATCCATATATAGCTTCATATGTAATTATAGAGTGGAGAAAGTCGCAGAACTTCTTCTGACTACAAATCGTTCAATCGAGGATATCGCTATATCGTGCGGATTTGAAAACGGAAGGAATATTTCCCGTATATTCACCAGTATAAAAGGAATGACCCCGAGTGAGTTCCGGGGTCATTCATTATCCAAGAAAACTGAGTAGGATACCGGCAGCGACAGCCGAGCCGATCACGCCGGCGACGTTAGGCGCCATGGCGTGCATCAGGAGGTGGTTGTTCTTGTCGAACTCGCGGCCTACGTTCTGCGATACGCGGGCGGCGTCAGGAACAGCAGATACTCCGGCGTTTCCGATAAGAGGATTGATCTTGTTCTCCTCCTTGCAGAACAGGTTCATGATCTTTACGAAACCTACTCCACATACGGTAGCGATCACGAATGAAAGAAGTCCGAGTGCAAAAATCTTGATCGACGTTGCACTGAGGAATACATTGGCCTGAGTCGAACATCCTACTGTTACTCCGATAAGTATCGTTACAACGTCGATCATCGGACCTCGAGCGGTTTCTGCAAGACGCTTTGTAACTCC
>JAEIGA010003999.1_pt1 | contig 22863 bp, 31 predicted proteins | sample 9270691 | NCBI WGS metagenome assembly JAEIGA01 (sample SAMN17057246, study PRJNA624740) | gut metagenome | biome: biome; isolation source: fecal sample | host: Bos grunniens | place: China: Xizang | collected 2019 | reverse complement strand
GGTCTCCATTCCTGTTCCTCAACATAGAATGTACAAGGGACTTCTGTACCATCATAATCTACCCAAACATAATCCCATCTAGTAGCATGTTTTTCTCCAGTATATCCATTATCGGTCTTATAATCGCACCAATCTGCATATGTCCAGAATTTTGGGTGTAGTGTCTTAGGACCAGTATATACCTTCCATGAATAACATGGTCCATATGAAACAAACGGCAATTCCCATGACCAATAACCCTTATTCCATACCCAAATGAGCGCTCTATCTCCATAATCGAATCCCCATTCAGGTCTATCAATATCTCCATCAGGATAATTCTTACTTTCCCAAGGTAGTCTGAAAACCGAATACCACCCGAATAATGATATTTCTATACATGCCCTTGAATCAGTATAACCACATGAACAATACTTAAAACAAGGTCTCCACGAATGCCATCCTACATACCAATCTCCGATATGTATTTCATTATCTCTTCTTTTAAACCATCCCATATTACTCAAAACGTCTAACTAATGCTAACTTCAATTCAACCTCTTTTGCGAATGCTTCTTCGTCATCAAACTGCTCGTAATCAAATACGATTTCCTCTAGACCTGCTCCAGTATTAATAGAGATTGTCATATTCTCAGTATCGATTGCTGCGACCATATCAAGATTTACATATACTGGTCCAATTTTAACAAGTTTTGTCATATTATTTCTTCTTTTTAGTTATTTCGTTACAATATTTTATATAATCTTCACCATACCAGAAATCAATGTGTTCGTCTGATATATTTAAATTCAATTCACGACGTACGGCTTTGAAAAACTCTCGGCGCTCTTCTGGAGGAGTATTTTCATTAAAAAACTTAATAGGTGTTGACCCGCTAATGTTATTTTTTAAAAATACTGTTCCACTTTCTATTGAAATCCATTGGATTTCTGATTTATTAAAAACAGTACCACGTAAAACAATAAAATCATTATCCATATTATTTCTTCTTTTTATTGTTTAGTTTTTCTGCTTTCTTTCTATCAGCTTCCATTTCAGCTTTAGTACGTCTCTTACGTTTTACTGGAGCCTTAACTTCCTTTTCTTCAGTCTTAATATTGACTTTCTTTTCTCTTTTAACCTTATCAGTATCATTAGAATCTGAAGGGAACTCAGTTACAAACTCTTTTCGAAGATTCTTAAGATCATTCAAATACATCTCTTCAATCGTAGTCTTAGTGATATATTCAATCTCTCTCTTGATGTCTTCATTCTCCTTTAAAAGAGCTTCATATTCCTCTTTAGTCAACTTAGAAATTGGTGTTCCAATAAGATGTTCTGGAAGTTTATGTTCCTTCATATCTGCTTTAATATCATTCTTAGGTCTATTGTTAATCTTCAATTTACCTTTAATGATAAGCTCTATGAAACGACACATATCTGAATTTGATGTCAATCGTTCATTCAATACTTTCAAAAGTCGAGTCTTACGGTCCTCATAAACTGAAAGTCTAAACTCAGTAAAATATTTAATAAGCTCTACAGGTGATTCGAAATATCTTACCTTATTGTTCTCATCAAGTACATAAAGCTGATTATCTGGAACTTTCTTAATCAGTTTGAACTTATTTGGGAGATGTACATCAGTCTTTCCGGCCTCCTTCTTAAGCTTACCCTTTTCAAAAAGGATTTCATAATGAATGTTCTCACCTTCAGAATAATTGAACCAATCCTTAATGAATTCAGCTTCCAAATACTTATTAAGAAGTTTCTCAAAGTCATCAAATCCTACATCATATGGAAGATCTGTAATAATCATCTTATCCTTTGAGAAATTATATTCCCATTCGCCTACATTCTCCCAATAACCTGAACCTTCAAGTGGTAGAGTGTATCTCCAATTTGATTGCTTAATACCTCTAATACAAGGTCTTGGTATCTTAATTGCCTTACCCTTAAGATGATTCATACAACCATCAATAAGGTCAATAGGATTATAAGACATTGTATTAAATCTATAACCAGGAGCAAGTCCAATAGCCTGTCTGCAAAGTACCGTAGGAATAATTGGAAGATAATACTTAGGTTCTACTGACTGACCTTCCTCATCAAGAAACTCAAGAAGGTCATAATCTGTCTTATATAGATTAGCGAACTTATTTAGCTTAACGTACAAATATCTTGGAGATGCTACTGAATCCTGATCTCTCAATGTACCAGACTGACCTTCAATATAAAGAGGATTAAGTAGGTCTGAGAATGATTGTCCAAGACCAATGATTCCTCCATTGAGGGAACCATCTCCATGCGCATACAATGTCTCTTTAAGAGTATCTCCAGTAAGATTAAGAAGCTTTACAAGATTACCTGACTTACATGCACCTTTAAATGCTGAATGAAGAATCTTACGTTGTGTAAGTTTAAAGCCATCAATCAACGAAGGGGTACAACGCTCCATTGCACAATAAAGAGAATAATCTCTATACTCTTCATTCAAAAAGCTAGAGACCTCTCTTGTTTTCCAAAGGTGTTCGTTTGATGTTAATGTTTCTGTATTCCTTTTTGCCATATAATATATTATCAATTCTTACATAAAATAGAAACAATTAGAAATTTTTCACAAGAAGTTCATCAATTTTTCCTCTACCATTAGCATCTCTATTGATATTTCTTCTTGCCTGAATTCGCTGTATATTATATCCTTTATATAATTCGTCGAAGAATCCATCCTTAGTATCAGAATTTGATAATACCATTTTACATGTATGTTTTATTCTATTTATATTATCCCTAAGACGGACCTGCTCTTCATCATCAAATCCATTAACGGTATATCCAATCTCTCCACCACCGTTCAATGGTCTATATGGAGGATCTAAATATACCATTGCATTTTCTTTTGGCATAGCGAATGAATAATCACCGTATGTTATATTTACTTTCTGGAGAAGATTAGAGCATACTCTTAGATTCTCATAATCAAACTTGACTTCTTTAGCATAATTATATGGGGTATTGAAGTTGCCATGGCTATTCACTCTATACATACCATTGAAACATGTCTTATTCAGAAAAAGAAACAAAACTGTTCTACATAAATCATGTTTGTCTTCTCTAATAAGTTCATTGAATTCTGTTCTTCTCTTATAATAGAATCCTTGTTTATCATCTGAAGAATTATACTCTTTCTCAATAACTTTAAGTTCTTCTATGAGTTTATCTATAGTATCACGAACATGTGCGTACGCCCAAACCACATCAGGATTAGAATCATTAATCAATACGCGGTCTAAATTTGGATATTCTTGGAGAACTCTGAATAACATTGCTCCACCACCAACGAACGGTTCATAATAGTTCTCAATCTCTGCCGGAAACTCATCAAGAATTATATCTGCTATCTGTCTTTTACCACCAACCCATTTAAAGAAAGGTTGAGCTAATTTCTTACTGTCTTTCATAATTACATAATTTATTATATATAATATAGTAAATGTATATAATTTATTTTTATTTATAAATTTATGTTTTATTGTATGAAACATCTTAAGGAATATGCTAATGATTTTTTAATAAACGATGATCCATTTGCATTTGAATCTTATTACGACAGTGTATTTAAGAAAGTAGATATTTATAATAAGAATACTAGACTAATTAATGAAGGAAAATATAATTCATTACCTACACATATTACTTATTCTAATTATGAACAGGCTGCTATTTCTGAAATGCTATTTGGCCTACAGTTTAAGTATTTATATAATGCATTGGCCGATGTATGTCAATCAGAAATTAATGAGGGTATAAGCGATATTGCTGATAAAATGAAAGATGCCTTATCTAAAGGTAAAGAAGCATTTACGAATTATATAAAAGAATTAGTAGATAAAATTCCCTCTAATGTAAAAGAAGCGTATGATAAGTTAGCCGAAATTGCAGAAAAGGGTATTTCAAATGTTAAAGAGTTTTTAAATAAGATATTAAAAGTTTTTAAACTTATCGGTGATAACTTAAATGAAGTATTAGATAAATTAGGGTTATTTAAAGATGAGGTATTAAGTGAAATCCCAGAAAATAATGAACAAAACGATTTATTATCTAAACTTATACCAGAAGACGAGAAAAAGAAAAAACTTATTAATTTTATTATTTCAGAAGTACATAAAGGTGTAAATAATAAATCAGTTGTTAAAGATTTTTCATTAAAAGATGATGACGACACCGAAGTATCTGAGGGTTTAGGTGAAAAACTAACTACCGGGGCACTTGTTGTAGGGGGATTAGCTGGAGGTTTAGGTGGTATATTATTAGTTTTAGGAACAATTGTAGGTTCAGTACTTTTATATAAAGGTACTGTAGGATTAGGTAAATTTTTATCTAACAAATTAGAACCATATTTATTGTCTGATAAAGTGAAAGCCTCTATAGAAAAAATGTATAATAATAAGATTTTACGTTATGGATTAGGGTTAAGGGTTACTAATAAATCGAATGAAGAAATGTCCAAGTTTAGAAAATTTTTAAAAATGATTCATTCAATCATTATTAATATAATTATTGCTTCAGCTATTACATTCGTTTTAACAATCGCATTGAAATTTTTATTAGGAGGTGTCATTGGTACTACAACTATAACTATAATTGTTGCCGCATTAGTTGCAGCAAAAAATATTTTTACTACAATAGCGAATAGAATTTTAAATTTCAAAAAAGAAACAATAACTAAAGATGGTAAAAAGATAAATAACTATTTCTTTGACTTTTTAACAATGTTTTCAATATTTTCATCAATTTTTACATTCTTATGGAAAATAGAAGCAGTTAGAGAATGGTTTAAAGGTATATTTGATAAGCTTATAAATGTTATATCAGATTCAACTCCGGAGGCGTCGGCAGCGACAAATGAAATTGAAAGATATACACGGTTAGGTATATTTGATAAAGATGGTAATTTCCATAAATTTGAAGATAAACCTATAGCATTACCGGGTGAAAAGGTTCATGAAATGCCAGTTTTAAATCCTGCAGATGGTAAGTATTATTTAGTCGGGAATGACGGTATACCTGAATTAGTTCCTATGAAACAACTAATTAGAAATGGATCAATTGCATTTACTGAAGTTGCTGGATTTGAACATAATGCTGTAGGACGTGCGGCATTAAAAGATATATTAGGATGGTCTGGTATATATGTAGAAGATATGGCAAGAAAAAGTACTGAATCATTAACTAAAACTATTCACGATGAATTTGGACATAAAGTAGCATCGGAATTCTCAGAAAATTTTCAAAGTGTTCTTAAAAGTGTACAATGTTTGACTACAGAATCAGGAGAAACGTTCGTCAGTGTATTCTTTGCTCGTGATGCCCAAACAATAAGTAAAGCATGTTTCGGAACCACCGAATATAAATCTATACATGGCATTATACAACATGTATTTAATATTGAAGACCTTGGTGGTAATTTTAAAGAACTAATAGGAGAGGTAGTTACAGGACAAAGTTATGATTCATATTCAGAATTGCTTAACAATAAAGAATTTATTGATAAAGCAATTGCATATGGTGTAACACAAGGAGATGTTGTACAAAAAATAATAAATCTTAAAAATCTTTAAAAAAAGAAGCAGTGTTTAAACACTGCTTCTTTTATGCCTCCAAATCTTTTTTCATCATATCTTTACGTTCTGATGCAATACCCTTAGCGAACCATCTTCTAAGCATTGAATCTGCCATCTCATCTTTTGTGAATGTGTGGAAGATTGGTTGTCTCATCATCTCTCGAGTTTCGGCATCATTAAGACCACCAAGACCTTTACAATACTTAATCTTCCAACCTGAACCGAGTTTCTTTTCATCTTTCTCGAATTCCTTCATCGTATAATACTTCTTCTTTTCAGTACCTTTTGTCGCGATGATGATAGGAGAAATAAGTCTACAAACAAGACCCTGTTCGAAAAGTTCTGGGAAGTGATTAAAGAATACAAGCAGAAGTGATGCAATCTTTGAACCATCCTGGTCGGCATCTGATGCAATACAAATCTTATTGAAAGCAAGTTTTGATGCATCATTATATTCTCCCCATTTAAGACCAAGAATATTTACCATATCACTGAATACCTGATTCTTCATTACCTGTACTGGCGACATTCCATAAGTATTCAATGGAACTCCTCGCATGATATAAGCTGCTTGAGTTTGAGGGTCTCGAGCTGTTCTGAAACCTGCTTTAGCTGAATCTCCCTCATATACAAACAATTGCTTCTCTTCTCTCTTTCTAGAATTACAATCAATAAACTTATCTGAACGAAGAAGCTTCTTACCAGCAGCTTTATTAAGCTTACGAATCTGCGTCTGGTCTTCAGCAGCCGCCTTCTGTTTATACCAATCAAGTACTATATTAATGATTTCAGATTTACAAACCTTATTAAGGAACTGTTCTGGAACATTGAAAGTATAATTATCATCTCTACTGAATCGTTCAACTGGTGTGGTGAGTTCCTCTTTAGTCTGTGAGTTATATGCAGGATTTACAACATCAATACAGATAAACATAGAATATTTATTGGCGACACCACGACCAGTTATCTCAATCTTATGTTTCTTCTGCATGAATTCTGCAACATGGTTATTAATCTCCGTTCTTACACCCTTAATATGAGTACCTTTAGAACATTCTGCACCATTCACGAAACCAATATTGATACTTCCGGATGGATATACCCATACCTGTTTCTGGTCATCAGCAAACTTAATACCATCTTCTACATCTACATATCCATTATATAAATCAATATACTGGTCAAACTTATTGAACTTCCAAGAAGACTTACGTCCATTCTCTTTATCTTTATATTCGAAATTAACTTTAAGACCAAGATTAGCCGCGGCTGCATCAATACAGCGTTTCTCAATAATATCTACGAACTCTGGTGTAAATGTCTTTGCCTTAGTATCAAATCGCTTGAAATCCAACCAAAGTTTAGTCGATGTGAAATGATCTGAACATTTCTCAATAGTCAAATCATCACATACGGTTCTCATATTATCTTTCCACGTACGGTGGAACTTATTCTTATTGTCAGCAGATTCTATAATGAACTTCTTAGAAAATACATTTGCAAGAGCCGAACCTACTCCATTTGTTCCAATAACATTTCTATCTTCATCATCATTATAGTTAGATGACGTTCTAAGACGTCCAAAGATAAATTCAGGAATATAACATCCGGCAGTTGAATGTTTAACAATCGGAATACCACCATTATCCTTAACCTCTATCCAACCATCTGAACTGATAGTGACATTAAGCTTATTGAGACCCATATTTGTTGTTCTACGGTACTCATCGCATGAATTTGAAATCACTTCATCAATAACCTTAAGCATTGCAGGAATATAAGAGACTTCTTTAAGTTCCATAACCTGAGCATCACTATCATATAAGAACATTTGTTTCTGCTCTTCTTTTACCGAACCAACCCACATTCCTGGTCTTTCCAAGATATGCGTAAGCTCATCCATCTCTTTATAAATCTCTTCAATCTTCTTCTTTGCCATATATAAATAAAGTTAGATTCTTAATTAAAATAGAAACATTTTTTAATTTTTAAAAAATAACAACTACCAACATCGTAATTAGTTTAATGAAATTTTAATATTCATTACGAATTGTGTCAAAAATGATTTTATTAGATAACTTTATTTTTTCACCATCCATATATTCAATTTCAATCTTTGAAATGTTAAGGTATACACGTACATTAGTATATATTTCCGACCATTGTGCATGTTTATGTTGATTTTGCATAATTGGTCCAGTTATTCTAAACCGATGAATATATGTATCAGTTATACTGCATTTTACGGGGTCATCTACAGCGTTATGACAAATACCGGTTATTGTTATATATTTAATTGTTTTATTTGACAAATTCTGTATATCAACATTATAATTTATTCCACCGACAGAATTAGGTGTTGTACAATAACTTTTAATAATTTTTATAGTATTGTTAAAAGTTAGTTCATTTTCAAATATTTTAGCGTTTTTGTTAAACTCATCTAATAATTCGTTGTTTTTTACTGAATCTTTATGAACAAAATATAAAAGTCCATCTATTTCTACAATATATGTATCAAATATATTGCAAGTTTCATAACTAGATAAACCACGAATTATTGCATTATTAATTTCCTCCTTGGTTTTATGTCTTTTTTCTTTAAAATAATTAACAGTTTGTGTACAAAAACCAATATTATTTCCGTGTTGATTTATTACAAACTGATATTGATATTTTTGATTTGTAACATAATATCCATTTATATTTATGTATCGTACATTACACTTATAAATGTATTCTTTTTGCTTTATGTCGATAACATTAGTAGTATCTTCTACCCATCTAATATTTTGACCATGCATTAATGTAAAACAAAAGATAAAAATTAATAAGCAAATATTTTTTTCATATCATATAAATTTTAAAGACATGATAAATATAGAAACGTTTTTAATTATTTCAAAATAAAAATAAAAAGATATGTCAGAACGGTGTTTAAAATCACCTCAAACATATCCCTTTTACATTCTAGGACACCCAAACTTAAATGATGATAAATTATATGTCTCTAAGACAAAGTTTCCCAGGGTGTCACTAAATGACAACCGGGAATATATATCTTGACAATTTGAGTGTCCCAAAACATCCCTATTTACTTTTATTAAATTCTGTCAATATTGAACTTTTTACATAGATGCTCTAAAACTTCCATAGATATTTCAGGACTTGTCGCTTCTAAAAAACCCATAACAACATCATCTATCCCTAATTCATTACAAGCATCTCTCCACATATCGAGATGATCTTCTAGTTCGCCTTCTCGCCAGTAACTAGCGTTTTTATTTAATGTTAGTCTTTCTGTAATATTTCTCATATATATAGTTATATATTTATTAAAAATATTGTCGAGCGAAACAATATATAGTATTTTCCAAAAGACATGTGATAGTCATTGGTCCTACTCCTCCTGGAACTGGCGTTATATATGATGCTTTATCTTTTACGGTATCAAAATCTACATCACCGACCAATTTACCATCAACCCTATTGACGCCTACATCTATAACAACAGCACCAGGTTTTACCATATCTTCTGTAACGAATTTTGCTTTACCAATAGCGACAATAAGAATATCTGCTTTAGAAGTTATGTCCTTAAGATTCTGCGTTTTGGAATGACAAACCGTTACTGTTGCGTTATTATCTAACAAAAGTTTCGCAACAGGAAGTCCGACAATATTGCTTCGTCCAATAACTACAGCATTCTTACCAGGAATATCGACATCTGCATCTCTAAGAAGATGAATTATTCCTTTAGGGGTACATGGGAGAATTCCATTATGCTTACTTGTATATAACGCATCTATATTAACTGGGTGGAATCCATCAACATCTTTTTCAGGAGCAATACAATTCATTACTCTATGTTCATCAATATGGGAAGGTAATGGTAGCTGAACAAGAATTCCATGTATATCTGGATTTAAGTTCAATTCATCGATTGTCTGTAACAATTCACGTTCAGTCGTGTCTTCAGGTAATGCTATAGTAGTATTTCTAATACCTACTTCTTCGCATGCCTTTGATTTACCTTTAACATACGATTGACTGGCTGGATTGTTTCCTACAATAATTACTGCTAGATGGGGTGTAGTACCCGTTACTTCTTCAAGGTCTTTAACATATGAACGCATATTTTCTTTAATCCTTGATGCTAAATCTTTTCCCGATAATATCATTTTATATGTTATTTATTTTTTTAAGACAGCATATGAAACTCTAGAATCTGATCTGGTGTAGTATCGTATCCTACATACGAACACAACTCTTCAAGTATTTTCTCTTGAGTCGATTCATCTACTATAGTTTCAATAGCTTTAATGATGTCATTAATATCTATATCTTCTTCAATAATAAGAGCTCTAAGTACTCTTTCAAAACGTTCCATAATATTATTTGTTTAAGAATGATTCCAAATATGGGATAAGAATTTGCCAATGAAGTTCAGCAATTTGTTTATCACTTCCATGTTCAGGTTTAAACACTACTTCCATACCTGAATACTTTAGTCTTATTTCTCCACTATCATAATAATTCCATTTTAAACTTGCTGAACCGACATAACCATCTTTATTGTATCGAATATCGAAAATTCTATTTTCTTCGTAATCCTTCTTTAGTAACTCATCAGAAAAATGCTGCTTGTACATTTCATATATACTTTCGAAGAATTCTTTAATCACTTTAGGATGGCACTCTGAAATCCTATTCAGAAACGTTTTACTTAATTCAAGATCCCTTTCAATGTTTTCAATAATACTACTCATGGTTACATTCAATTATTCCTGTTGCTATTGTGAAATATTCTCCTGGATGAATATATGCTTGTTCTTCGAATCTACTAAAATATTTACATTGTGAGCATTCATAAGAACCAATTTCTATATTTGGAAAATGTTTACATTCCGTTAAGTAATCACACCAAGTGCGCTCAAATTCTAGTATCATATTTTATATAATTAGTCACCCCAATAATTTGAACCTGCGTAAAATCTTGAAATTGCGTCGGAAAGATGTTTCTCATCTGCTTCCCACATCATTTCAAGTTCAGGAGAAAGAATCAGCTTAAAGTATGGTCTTTGTGAAATGACGATTTCCCAACCAGAACAATTACTGAAGTATACGTTATTGAAATCCTCGTTAAAGCGATTCTTAAAGAAATCCCTTACAATATCCTCACCTCTGTCGAAACTGATACATAATGTTCCGTTCTCCCACGGTTTCATTGACCAGTCAACATATGTAAGCTTAGATGGATTATGCCAGTATTTTCTAGTGTATTCCTCGGGCCACTTAGCTATCTCTTTCTCTACCCAACGAAGTCTGTAATATTCGCGCTGATATTTAGTGTACGATCTTTCAATAATCTTCTCAATCTCCCGAGTTCTCTGATCAGTATAGTGCTTCTTATCGGCTTCATATCTTTCTTCAGCCCTTTTCGAACTCAGTTCGAAATATGTCTTCTTAGCAGTCTCAATATCTTCCATAATCATCTCTACAAACTGCTCAACTGAAAGTGTTGTTGGTGCTGAAGTAAGTTCTCTTCTAGTAAGTACTGTATAATCTCTCATAATGTCTAAATTAATTACACTTTAAATATAGAACATTCTTATAAAATTTCAATAAAAAAGGGAAGTTTTTAACTTCCCAATTTAACAATCATATGACCGTGCGACCATTTTAATCCAAACGTTTCAACATGTTCATCATAACACCATTTCTTATTGGTATAATCATAATGCCCGTATTTTCGTCCAAACCTAGGATTATCCGGATATATCCATACACCGCACTTAGTTATTTTTCTTACTGTACCAGGTTGAAGATTTGCTTCTTTACCATCCCAGCCGCGATAACAGAATACTACTCTATCTCCTTTATAGACGTTTTGTCCAATTGCATCAACTATAAGATGCTCATTATCTTTATGCTCCATAGAAATGTACTAAATAATAAGAAATAATTGATGTGAATGTACAAGCAAATGCAATAGTCTCAAACCAATAGATATATGATGATTTCACTGTTCCTGTACAAATCATTACTGCTACTAAAAGAAGTAACCAAATAAGAACGACATACCACATAGTAGCTACTAAACAAACCCAAAGAATAGCGAATAATGCAGCGAAAATAGCGGCTCCAGTATGCATCCATTTCTCCATTCTACCATCTTTAAAATTTGGTATCATTCCAACAAAAATAATACCTACTGCGGCAAGAAACGACATAAACTGTAAATTATGTCCGTCAGAAAGATCAATCCAAGCTGGCATCAAAAGACCTGCCATAAGACACATCATAACAGGGAAACACCACTTAAGTTTTGGATTAAGTTCCTGGAAATTGTAGTAAGTCATGCTCAATGATTTAGGAGCACCAAACCTACATACTGCAATTGCATTATAGACAAAATATATTGCAAAAGCGATCAATGTTAATACTAATCTCCAATCCATTTTATTAAAATATATTTTTATAAAAATTATTTTTCATTAAGTTCAGACTCTTTTTCTTTTATAAGTTTCTCAAGTCCATTAATCAATTCTGCCTCGACTTTCCAACCTAAGTATTTATAAGAATCTCTAGTCTTTTTAAAACGTCGTTGCATACGTTTGAATGCATAATCTGTATCATTCTTATACACATTGCCCATTACAGATACAAAATAATTAGGGTCTTTTCTGAATTCATCAAGCTGTTGTTCTGTCCATGGAACCTTAACATATCTGCCTAATGAATCTGGACCAACCATATTTACTACCTGATTTTCAAAACTAAAATTACATGTCTGTACTTGTGATGGATAAAGTGATGCAAAGTCACAACATACATTATACTCAAATCGTCCAGGAACACAACCACAAAATGCTCCTTCATAATCCTGTTTTACTCGTGCTACAGCATCCCAATCCCATACAACGTGTTTATTATCAAGGTAGAACTCTCTAAATACTGAAGCTGTTGTAAGAGCAATCTGACCCATAGCTTCCATAACTGGTACATATGTTACTCCGGATACTGAACATGGACTTTCAAGACATTTAAGTCTATAATGAATAAGCATTACGATAAGAGAGTCGACAGCATTATAATAGTAATACCACTCATAATCTCGTTCATACAATTGCTGAAGTGTTCCTTCATACTTAATCTTATTTGCGTTTACTGCGGCTTGACCAACCCAATCCAATGAATATGACTCATATGTTAACGTATAATCAAAACTTTTACACAAGTCCATATAGTCTAACCAAAGCGTATGACGAGGAGCCATCATTCTATTTGGTCTATCGAAATTCTTTTCTTCCCATTTGATATTATGTAATTCTCCAGTTGGTGAAATCTTTCTAAGTACATTCATCAATTCACCCTTACCAAACAATCTTTCATATCTATTAGTAAGATACAAAAAGTCGAATCGGTATGAATTCCATCCAGCGATTGCAGGAATTTTTGGAAGAATAATCTTGAACCAATGATTAAGCATATCCTCTTCAGTAGCAAAATACTGATACAAAACTTTTGGTGTTTTGCCTTTAAGTTTGCCAGCTAAAAGATTCTTTGCAAACTCATTGTTATTTATAAATTCTAAATATCTGTTCTTAAGTCGTTCTTTCTGATCTTCATCCATATCATGAAGACCGAAAACAATGCATGACAAATCTGAACCTACAAGAGAAATTGATGTGACCCTCTGTTCGGCAAGTGTAGGTTCAGGAAACTTACCTGTAACTTCGGTCTCAATATCGAATGTATAAAGTCTAGGTGTATACATTGCCTGCATCTGTTTTTGAATATCATCAGGCATATTATACATATACTCTAGAATATCAAATTCTGTTGGCTTATACTGTGAACTATCCTTAAATACTTTATTACATCTACGACCATTCCAAGTCTCGAATTCGCCATTATCATCATACTCATACGTTGTGATATGATGCAAATACTTTTTAAAATACTGTCTATTACCACCTTTATCAGTGTACGTAATAGTTAACTGCTGATTTTTTTGATTAAAACTTCTGTCAATTATCATACTAATTTACATTTAATGTTATATATAAAATAGAAAAGTCCCTTCTATAATTAAATAGAAAAGACTCAAGATTTAATATATATTGTTTTTAGAGATTTTTATTTCATATAATCATATAACATTATAAGTTGTTCTTCACCAAATATGTCTACAAGCGTTTCTAAATCGGTTACAGCTAATCCAGTTTGAAATTTATTATCAAAACGTACGTCTATAAAATTGTGTATTCCTGTTATACCTTCTATTGTTAAAATACTACTTCCCTTTAATTTTCCTAATACTGTATTAGTATTATAATTATTCGCACAAACTATAAAATCGTCAAACCCTATATCTGATAAAATTACTCTTCTATCTTTACCTGCAAATTTAATTAATGCTTTAAAAAACTTATTATACGTTATATCAACTAGTTGCGACGTATTTGGAGTTATTTTTAATTTCTCGTTTATAAAATTATCTAATGTTTTCATAATTTAATATTATAAAGTTTCAGCTAATAAACTTTCAACAGTAATACTGCCTTTAATAACTTTCTTATTATAGTTTGGAGTTGTTGTTGTATTAAAGTAGTAAATTATAAAATATACTTGTCCATCTTCAAAATAATGAAGCGTTCTAATATATGGTGTACCACTATCAGATAATCCTATCCAAACATTTTGATAAAGTCTATTAATTGAAGCATCATAAACATTAAATGTATAAAATGTATCTCCAGTTAATGAACTTTTAATAAGACCATCAATTCGTGTTATCTCTTCAAAAGATGGTGCATATTCTGAATCAACATTTCCGAGTGTAAGTCTAATTACTCCACCCCAATTATCTGAAATTGCTTTAGTATTTATTCTCGCTGTTGCCATATGTTTTATTTACGATATTTTTGTACAAATTCAGATCCTTTTCCGTCAAGATCATTTAGTACGTCATCTAATATTTTTTTAGCATCTTTATTTTTTAGCGTTATATTAGATAGAATATTATGTAATTTATCTAATTGACCACTAATGTTCGCTTGTTTACCATTATCTTTACTAATAGTTTCAAATATAGCTAAAAGGTCTTTAACATCTCGTTGTATATGCAACATAACTTGTGGTGTATCTAAAATACCAGCTTGTTCCCATTCTTTAATAGCCTTTTGATACACACCAGAAATGTTAAGAATATTTGAGAACAATTGGTTATTAACCTTTTCTGGAGCAATAGCCTTTGCGGCTTCAGGTTTTACTCTAGTGACGCCCTTCCACCACCCGTCAGAATCTTTAATTTTACCTTTTGCTAAATTAGATAATTCATTATTAAGATTATCTTGGTTTTCTGCTAGCGTATTAGATAATTCACCAATAGAATTTTCAGATATATTAAATTTCTTTTGTAGCATTTTTAATTTACCTACAAAAAATTTAATTAACATATCTACTAATCCTTCATTTATATATTGTGTTATATCTTTCATACTAATCTTTATGCAATATTAATTTTAATGCAGCATCAATATGGTTCATTCTATTTTCTGTTAAGTCAACTTGTAGTCGTCTGGTTAAATTAGACCCATCGCCATTCGATTGACTAGTTGCTTGTATTCGCATATAAAATCCGTGTGGCTCTGTTTGTTTATTAATACGATATGAGAACATTGTAATTGCCTTACTATAACTATCACTGTCTCGATTGTTATTTACAATATCTAATAACAAATTTATAAACGATATTAAATTATCCGCAAAATCATCATCGTACTTATCAAGAGCATCTAATAGATCAGCAGAGCAATTATTATAGGTTAAATTATCTATATATTTTTCAAATTCAAATTCATCGAATGATATATAACTTAAAAAGTTAGATAATTTTAGTGGTCTATGACTATCTATTTCTTGTATTTCGAATTCAGAAGTAGGTGTCGATTTATTCGACACCTTTAATTTTTCTAATATTATATCTGATAATGTTTTCATACTATTCAGGACTTACATCACTATTTAATATTTCTGAATCTAATCCGCCACTTTCATCACTTTCAGCTCCTCCACCAGAATCTCCGCCACCTTCATCACCACCTCCGCCTAAGAGGTCATCTGCTCCTGCCATTTCTTCATCTCCTCCTTCTTCCTCTTCGCCTTCAGCATCACCAGAAGCTATCTTTTCTTCAAACTTATATTTCTCATTAAGTTCAAGGTCAGCATCACTCATCTTAAGATATTTCATAATCAAGAATTTCATTGAGAAGAATGGTTGTTCATTACCTTCGGCATCCATAGTAACTAATGATTGTGCCATATTAGAGATGAATTCAATACGTTTACTATCTACTTCAATACCTGCCATTTCCTCGAACTGATTATAAGAATTGAATTTTAATGAAATCGCATCAAGTAATCGTTTATCATCTTTTATATCTGGAATAGAAAGTGCTATAGCAATTCTTAATGGCTTTAACATTACTTCAGCAAATGGATTACGTGTTCTTTCTACAAAACGTGAGAAGTTGATTTCGTCACGTAGTTGTTGCGTAGCATCTGAACCGAACCATGTAGTTTGAGCTTCCTTATCAAAACGGTTATCAGGAATCTTAGACATCTTAATAAGTTTTGAATGGAAGAATCTCAATTGTTCACTATCTGCGAGTACTGGACCACCATCAACAAGTGTTTCAATTTGTGGAGTACCATTCTCATTTTCTGGCATCCAATATTCCTTATTAAATGGAAGATTCATTTTACCATTAACCATCAATTCTCCAGTATCTGCATTAAAAGATATGTCTTCTTTATATCTATTCATCGCTGCCATAAGAGTTTGGGTACCCTTAGCTTTATTCATATTAGCGACAGGAATAGTGAACATAGTTTTGAATGATGACTGTGTAACTGTCCAAATAATCTGTGCTTGCTCTATAATACGATAAATATTGAATGGACGAATAAGACGTTCAAGATAAGATGTTCTATCAATAACACCAGAATCTTCATATTTCACATAAATAATCTGAGCATCTATAAGTTTACGTTCGCGACCTTGAATATCTTTATACTGATACCAATATATCTGTCCATTCTCGTATGATTTAGTCAATGTAGCAGGATCAAGTTCAACAATACCTACAATTATTTTAGGATTCTGTATATCATCATAAACAATTTCATATGCTAAAACACCATCAGTAAGGTATCTTTTATATGTATTCCATGCATCATTCTTCCAATTCAATAGCATATATAACTTAGTGAAGTTAACATCCATCGCATTTCTAATACGATTAGCATTCTCTTCATTAAGCATCTGTATAATAGCGGTATCAATAAATGGTTGACAAATATAAGAAAGTTCAGAATCGTATACAATAGATTCGTTCGCCATAATATCAAGAATATCTTCAAGTTCTGGTTGTTGTGCCATCTTACGAAGAACTTGACGTTTCTGGTCTACAGTCTTTTCCGCGTATGTCTTATCTTCTTCCCCTTTAACTCTGAATGTTTCTTTAGTATTGCCGTACATATTGACAATCTGTTCGAAATCTTGAGGAATCAAATCAGTATTAGCTGGAATAGCATGCATATTCTTATAAACATCTTCAGAATATGACATACCATAATGCGAGAGTTTTTGAAGTAACTCGCCTACAAATGACGGTTTTCTATAATCTTCTGTATTTGCTTGAACTGCTTCATAAATAGTATGTTCACCTTCAAATACATCATTCAAATTTCCAAAAATCATAATCTCTATATATTAAATCTCTATATTATAAAAATAAATTATTCCCTAAATTTTATTTTTACATATATAAACTAATTTATATTTATGACATTAGGCGATTTTGAAATAATACCGGGTGTAGTTATAAGTAATGATGATCCATTAAATCAAGGACGAGTAAGGGCCTGCGCTCCAGGTTTGTTTGATACTTCTACGATGGATATGGATGATTTATTTTGGATAAATCCTTTTATGATGATGGGTCACCAAACCTTTTCTAAATTAGAAATTAATTCTAAAATTTGGATATTACATAATGTTAACAATTATTTTGAATATTGGTATATACCTATGTTCGAAATTAATGAGAACGCCCCTTCTGTACATAATGAAAACGCTGATGTCATGTTGTCTAGATCTATTAATGGTGATATTGTTCAACTATATTTTTCTCCAGAAAATGGTTATAATATTAAAATCGGCGATAGTGTGATTCAATTGTCAAATAGTGGGAAATTTAATGTAGTGGCACAAGATGCTATTATCACAGCCAATGCTGATGGGATTACACTATCTAAATCTAATTCAAAAACATATTCTGCAACAAAGGCAGAACCATTAATTTCAGCATTAACAGATTTTTGTGGTGATTTACAAACAGTCGCCTTTTCAGCAACACTTAACCCTTGGACGGCTACAATAGGTATTCCATTATATACTGCCGTAACTGAGTTTCAATCAAAGTTACAAACTATAAAATCTGATTTTGTAAAAATATCGTAATTTAATATGGCAGCTGAATGGAATAAAAATATTAATAATGCTATAAATACTAAATTATCAGATTTAGATAATACCATAAATAATTGGGCAAATGAAAATATTAAAAATCCTGTAGATGAGTGGTCTGATAATCTAATTGAAAATATGTCTATAAAAATGAGTGAAGGACCATCTGCGGAAGATTATAAAAAGGTCCAAGATGCTCTTGGTATGGATATTGAAAATTTACGTATTAGAGATAAACTTATCGTAGAATGTCCAGATTTTATGCATCAATGCGGATTATCGCAAATTGATTTTGGTAATTTATTTCTTGACCAAAAGCAGGAAAACTTCGTAGCATTAACAGAAAATGTTTCAAATGATGTTATAAATACGCTTAATAGTCTTAATAATTATGTAAGTCCTGAAGCAACGCAGGCTGCGCACGATTTAGTTAATTTTATTATTGAAGACTTAACTAAAACGTTAATAGATTATGTAATGCGTACGTTCCAATCATTTGTTAGTCCTGGATATGCACTAGGGTTAACTAAAGACTTAGTAACAGGAGCAATCAGATATAGAATACAGTATACTAAAGATCCGGCTAAAATTTTAGAGGAATTAATGAAAGATAATAGTGAGTCGCTTAATGAAGAAAAGGAAAACAAAGCATCTAAAGATACCGCTAAAATCATGAACGGAATTAATAATACATTTGCGGCGACTCAAGATTGGATCATTAAAGCACTCAATGCAATACAACCATATACATCAGAAATATCTAAATATATGGTATACGGACCTGATTATGCATGCTCTCAAGTTGAATCTATATATAAAAAATACCTTTTAATGGGTATTTCATTCGTGAACGTTCAGGTAGGAAAATTAGATAGTCTAATAAATAACGGCATCGATAGTGGTGCTAAAGCTATTGGTAAATGGGAAGCAGAATTATTTAATAAAACACAAGAGAAAAAACTAAAAAAAGCAAAAACGCTTAAAGACGAAAAACTACGTAAAGTTAAAGTTAAAGCGTTAGCATTAGTTAATAAAGCAAATATGAATTTATTAGCAATGTTAGGAGGTTAATATTATGAAAGTAATTTTAGGAACAGCACATGGGTCGAATGTTAAAGGTAAATGTTCACCAGACAAATCAATTAGAGAATATCAATGGTCAAGAGAGATGTGTCTTATGATTAAAGAACGTCTTGACGAACTTAATATAGATTGCGTTATTGATATTCTTGAACCGGTAGAGAAATCATTAGGGACTAGAGTAAGATTAGTTAATGCCATTTGTAAAGAATCTACAGAAGATTGTATTTATATTTCAGTACATCTGAATGCTGCCGGAAGTGACGGGAAATGGCATAATGCTTCCGGATGGACAGTTTATGTTTATGATAAGTGTTCAGCAAAATCTAAAGCTCTTGCATTAAGTCTATTTGATGTTGCAGAAGAAAAAGATTTATTCGGTAATAGGTGTCTTCCTAAAACAGGATATTATACTGGTAATTTTGCAGTTCTTAGAGATACAGTGTGCCCGGCGATTCTTACCGAAAATTTATTCCAAGATAATAAGAAAGAAGTAGAATATCTATTATCTCAAGAAGGTAAAGAAAATATTTGTGACCTACATGTTCAAGGAATTTTAAGGTATATCGAAAATAATTGTTAAGAAACTTAACATATATTGAACATAATTATTAAACATTATTTTTATTTAATATATTATACAACAACATACATATATGAAAACTATTAAAACATTTATAAATGAACGTGGTAATTATTATGATCATGTAGCGCAAACAAAAGTTTCTAATGGTAATATTAAACCTGTAGATGATATTCTATCATCGTTTAATGATGTAATACGTGCAATATCATCTAAATCAAAAAGCGCTTGTGTTATTATTTTATCTAGTGGTTCAACAAACGACAATAAAGTTAAATCATTATTACAAGAATTTATTGATATCGCCAACCAAAATAAGTTAGATATTTATAATGCTGCCGCTCCAGATGTGTTTGATCAAATTCAATCAGTTGAAGAATTAACATGTAGAGGTCCGCATATCATGTTAGACGAAGTATTTGAGTTATTTGAAACTAACACCGATGAAAAAGAATATAATTATTGTTTATTAATTTACGACGGTGCTAATGGTGGAAATATTCCTGATGAATATGCACCTGGTGTTATCGCATTTTCTATATATTCAGAAGGTTATAAAACAATACATACTTTAGACATACATAGTCAGAACCCAAAATTTAAAAAATCGATATCATCGTATTATTTCCCGAAAAAAGATACTATTTAATTCATATAAATAATGGAGAGGTTTAAACCTCTCCATTTCTGTATGGTACCAATTCCCAAGATCTAAATTCATCAAATGTAAACGGAGTATCCAATGTCCAGGCTGAATAACAAGATCTAATTATATTTACTGGTTCATTAGTCTTCGGATTAATTGTCTGAGTAGGATATGTCGTCCTATAAACAAGTCGTCCATATTTATATTTTCCTTGAAGCTCTGTCCAATCTTTTCCTGTCTTGAGCTTACAATATGTTACTTGTTCATCAGCATTCTTATTTAATAGTTCCTTATGAGGGCAATACGCTTGCGCAAACTGTTGTTTACTGTTTCGAATACAATCATTCTGTCTGAACTTAAACCAAGCAAACATATCATTATATTCTTTTACATCCCAACATTTACAATCAAACTGAATAAGTGACATCTCTCTAAGTTGCTGGTTAAAAGACTTATCTGAATCCATACCAAGCATCCATAGAGCATACAACTGATTGAATTTTGCAGTTGCTAGCGAAGCAACAATAGATTGAAGCTTGCAAAGTCTGTAATCAAAGAATGAACTACCTTTCATAACCTCTCCATCTTCTACTTTAAAGTTGGTGATTACGATAGTTATCTCATCTGATTGAACATATGCAAGTTTAGCCCCTTGTACATTCGCACAAACATATGATGCTGTATCATCCATCATCCGCATAAAGTCATCATCAAACGGAAGTCTGAACTTCTTCTTAATCATCTTACTGAATGCTCTTCCATCTATATGACAAAGAATATATGAATCGTCATCAAGTCTATAATCTCGCTCTGCTTGAAGAGCTTTCATTCTATCTTTTAATGTTAAATCTGTATCAAACATAATATACCAAAAATTAGTAAAATTGTTCCAAATAATGCTATTCCTTTAGGAAGGTCAAAATTCTTCTCGTTTAATGATTCCATATATGCAAACAAATAGAATATGATTGCAACGATAATGAATATGATTCCTATTGATGTCATGAGAAAAACTCCTTTATTTCTTTTGTTTCACTTACTGTATAATCATATGGGTTCTTATGAGAAAATGTAGTTACTGTAACTTTAGGAGTAGAATACAGTTTTGCCGACTTTAATTTATAGTATTCAAACTCTAAGCATTTAGGGTCTTTTGCTTTAGCTTTATACCTATCGAATTCTGCTTTATAAAGTTGCTTATAGTTCCAATTATATGCGACAAATCCATACCACATATCTTTCAGCTCTTGAACTCCATAATACATATAACAGAATTTCTTTACTTCTTCTTCAGCATCTTTATAATCGATAGCTCTAACTTCAAGAACGATAACCTCGCGTTCGCAATAATTAAAGCCCATACCAGATGCGCATAATCTACCAGCTATATAGTAAAATGTATCTTTCATTATATGCATCCTCCACAACAACCATGACGAATATTTGAATTGATCTCCTCTAAAACGTTAAGCCTCAGATACTTATCTTCAGGAAATCCTTCTGGCCATGTACTAACCTCCCAAGGACCAGTTTCTACTTCGAAGTCCCAATCAGGTGGACCTCCGGTAACGCTTCCTCCAGATGATAGACAATACTTACCAAAATCCCATTTGACGTCATCTATCCAAACTATAAGGTGACCCATACAAAGACAAGGCCATTCTCCATCATATTCTATTCTAATATTCATATTACACAAATCTTACGTAAATTCTCCATCCTGTGTTTCTACAAAGCCAATATGCTCGTAATCTTGCAATAAAGCTTGTAAAGTAATGTTCTTCAACCCATTCTGTTAGATTATACTTATAATATCCAACAGTCCATTGTTTCTTAAGTTCCATAATTATGCCTTTTCTTTAGTATCTTCTACAAACGGATTCTCAAAGTCAAAAATCCACCACCAAAACCAAGTAACACCAAAAATACATCCGGCTATCTTAAGCCAATATCCAAGTTGTGATGGATCGAAACAACAAAACCAAATAATACACATCCAAACGAGGAGACCCATAACAGTGTTCTTAACAAAATTTCTCATAATATCTATATTTTGGTTACATAACTAATATAGAACAAATATGAGAAATTTCAAAAAACATTAATAAAGTTGTATTTCAATATTCTTTTCTCTGGCTTTCTTCATCTTACCTGTATTAGAATCAAGTGAATTAGTAAATACAATCTTCACTTCTTTCCATGAACCAGTAAGTCTATATTGTGGATTACACTGTAGGAATTCTCCTTTACTTGTATAATTATTAGGTTCACCTGTAAGAATCACTGGAATCTGATTTGATGACTTCTCTGTTTCTTTAATGAACTTATCTTTAAAGTCATTTATAGACATATTAAGCTTCATAAGAATATTGATTACTCTATTATATTCTTCTGACGTTTCATCAAATACCC
>JAEIGA010003998.1_pt1 | contig 22864 bp, 18 predicted proteins | sample 9270691 | NCBI WGS metagenome assembly JAEIGA01 (sample SAMN17057246, study PRJNA624740) | gut metagenome | biome: biome; isolation source: fecal sample | host: Bos grunniens | place: China: Xizang | collected 2019 | reverse complement strand
GAGAGACTTCTTGCAGATATGGAGGAGCTTGAGTGGACTGATGCCCTCAAGGAGATGCAGAAGAACTGGATAGGCAAATCGCAGGGTGCAGAGATGATATTCAAGGTTGCCAATACAGATCCTGTAGAGGGTGATAGTGCCGAGTATGACATGACAATCTTCACAACCCGTGCAGATACAGTATTCGGAGTTACCTTTATGGTACTTGCCCCTGAGAGCGAGTGGGTTGCAAAACTTACTACCAAAGGGCAGAAAGAGGCAGTTGAGGCTTATCTGCTTGAGGCAAAGAAAAAGACAGAGCGCGAGAGAATTGCAGAGACCAGAAAGGTTACAGGTGTGTTTACCGGTTCATATGCCGTAAATCCATTCACAAACGAGCAGGTGCCTGTATGGGTTTCAGAGTACGTTCTTGCAGGTTACGGTACAGGTGCCATTATGGCAGTTCCTGCACACGATAGCCGTGACTACAACTTTGCAAAAACTTTCAATCTTCCAATCATACCTCTGATTGAGGGTTGCGATGTGAGTACAGAGAGCTTTGATGCAAAAGAGGGCATCATGTGCAACAGCGGTTTCCTTACAGGAAAAACAGTAAAGGAGGCCATTCCTGCTGCAATTGATGAGGTTGAGAGACTCGGCATAGGAAGAAGAAAGGTCAACTACAGATTGAGGGATGCAATTTTCTCAAGACAGAGATACTGGGGTGAGCCGTTCCCTATCTACTACAAAGACGGTATTGCAACCCCTGTTCCTGAGGAGGAGCTTCCTCTACAGTTGCCTGAGGTAGACAAATTCCTCCCTACAGCAGACGGAGAGCCGCCATTGGCAAGGGCTGAGAACTGGACATACAACGGTTATCCTCTTGAGAAGAGTACCATGCCTGGTTTTGCAGGTTCAAGTGCATATTATTTGAGATATATGGATCCTTCAAACGATTCTGCATTGGTAGACAAGGAGATTGATGCATACTGGCAGAATGTGGATCTTTACATTGGAGGTACAGAGCATGCTACAGGTCACCTTATCTACTCGAGATTCTGGAACAAGTTCCTTTATGATTTGGGTTATGTTGTAGAGAAGGAGCCGTTCAAGAAACTTATCAACCAGGGTATGATCCAGGGCCGTTCAAACTTTGTGTACAGGATAAAGAATACAAATACTTTTGTTTCATACGGCCTTAAGGATGAGTACGATACAACTGAGATTCACGTGGATGTGAACATAGTGAACAATGACAGGCTTGATATGGAGGCCTTCAAGGCATGGATGCCGGATTATGCTACAGCGGAGTTTATCCTGGAGAACGGCGAGTATATCTGCGGCTGGGCAGTTGAGAAGATGAGCAAATCCATGTTCAATGTTGTTAACCCTGACAACATCTGCAACAGCTACGGTGCCGATACATTGAGATTGTACGAGATGTTCCTTGGCCCGTTGGAGCAGAGCAAGCCTTGGGATACCAAAGGTATTGACGGTGTAAACAGGTTCCTCAAGAAGTTCTGGAGAATGTTCTGGGACAGGGAGGGAAACTGGATTGTTTCAGACGAGAAGGCAACCCCTGCAGAGCTTAAGGCTTTGCATAAGCTTATAAACAAGGTTGGCACCGACATTGAGAACTTCTCATTCAACACATCAGTAAGTGCATTCATGATTGCCCTCAATGAGCTACAGGATCTCAAATGCAACAAGAAGGAGATTCTTGAGCAGATTGTAATTCTCCTTTCTCCATTTGCACCTCACATCACTGAGGAGCTGTGGAGTCTGTTGGGCAACAAGGAGAGCGTTTCCAAGGCGTCTTTCCCTGAGTATGTAGAGGCTTACACTGTTGAGAACACATTCGAGTACCCTGTATCGTTCAACGGCAAGATGAGGTTCAAGCTTGAGCTGTCAAAGAGCCTTACACCTGCGGAAGTGGAGAAGGCTGTACGAGAGAATGAAAATACGGCAAAATATGTCGGTGAGAACGGCATAAAGAAAGTGATTGTAGTACCTAATAAAATCATTAACGTAGTTTGCTAAGCGCAGTTAATATACTAAAGGAGATAAGGTCCTATGTGATCATTTCATTGGGCGTATTCCTCTACTGCTTCAGCTGGGTGGCGTTCCTTATACCGCATGGAGTGGCAGGTGGAGGAGTTACAGGTATATCTTCAATCATATACTATGCAACCGGTTTTGAGATATCCTACACTTATCTTATCATAAATGTAGGATTGCTCATAGCGGGGACTCTGGTGTTGGGCAATGCCTTTGGCCTCAAGACAATATTTGCAATATTCCTGGCCAGTGCACTGTTCAAGATATTGCCTGAATTCCAATGGATAACTGAGTTCTCGGATATCCCTGACACATTCATAAACGCAATTCTTGGAGGTTCCCTTACCGCAATAGGAATCTCATGGATCTTCGGACAGGGAGGAAGTACGGGAGGAACTGATATAATAGCCCTGATAGTCTCCAAATACAGGGAGATATCTTTGGGCAAGGTATTCCTTTACTGTGATCTTCTCATTGTAGGATCAATCTATTTCCTTCCCGACAAAGGACTGCAGGATGTCATCTATGGCTATATACAGATGGTGTCATTCTCATATATGCTTGATGTACTTATAACAGGTTCAAAACAGTCTGTGCAGATACTGATTTTTACTTCCAAGTACAAGGAGATGGCAGATATGGTATCCAACGACCTCAACAGGGGTGTAACTGCACTCCAGTCTTTGGGGTGGCACTCCAAGCAGGAGGGCAAACTGCTTGTGGTCATTGCCCGCAAACAGCAGCTGGCAGAGATAACACAGGCAATAATGGAGGTTGACAACAGGGCCTTCATATCTGTATGTTCGGCAATGAGCGTATACGGAAACGGTTTTGAAACTGTAAAGGTAAGGCGCAAGCCAAACGCAGAGTTCAAGCAAATACAGGACAAAATAACAAAAGAATAAAATGGACAGTAAGTTTTTGAAAGTATTCACAGAAGTGAAGTCATATTTCATTATGACATTGGGACTTCTGCTTTATGCTTTGGGATGGATCATCTTTGTGATCCCCAACAATATGGTGGGTGGTGGAGTATCCGGTGTGTCGGCAATCCTGCTGTACGCATTCAATATTCCAGTGAGTATCTCGTTCTTTGTAATAAACCTTATCCTGCTCCTTATTGCCCTTAAAGTATTGGGTAAGGCTTTTGGCGTAAAGACGGTATATGCAATCATAATGATCTCCATCTTTTATGAGATTGTGCCACCGCTTATACCGGAAATATTTATTGAGGAGATAGCAATTTCCAACGGAAAATTGTTGTGTGCAATCTTTGGTGGTGTATGTGCAGGCTTGGGAATAGGAATCAGCTTTTCCCAGGGCGGAAGTACAGGAGGCACAGACATTGTTGCACTCATGATCGTGAAATACAAGAATGTATCTGCAGGAAGGATTATCCTTCTGCTGGATATCTTTATCATCGCGTCATCACTGATGCTTCCTCCAAAAGAGATTGTGGATGCAAATGGCGTGATTGCTATTGAAAGCTGGGGAGAACGGTTTGCTACAATACTCTACGGATATATCCTTATTGGTGCATGCAGTTACTCCATTGACATGTTCATCTCCGGAACAAAACAGTCTTTGCAGATTTTCATATTCTCAAAGAAATATGCGGAGCTTGCAGATGCAATCACTTCCCAGACCGGAAGGGGAGTTACCCTTATAGATGGCCAGGGATGGTATACAAAGCAGCACAGCAAGATTGTAATGGTTATAATGCGTAAAGATGACATGAATCTCCTTTATAGGATGATAAGGGAGATTGACAGGGATGCATTCTTGTCAGTGGGCAGTGTATCAGGTGTTTACGGAAAAGGTTTTGACCAAATTAAAAAATGACAAAAAGAGAAATTACAAAAAAAGAAAAAAAGGGGGCCTGTAAGGTCCCTTTTTTATTTTAAAGGGGGCGTAGTCCATACATTTGTAGAAACATTAATATAGTACTACAGATGTTATTAAAAATTTTCATTATTGTCATTTATCTTTCTGCACTTTCCAGATTCTTTTACAAATGGAAAAAGTGCAATTTTGTTTTGAGGGGTAATCTTATGCTCCTGTTCCAATGTATTGTCCCTTTCTCGTTTGTTGTTCCGGGCGAAGTGGAGATGTTATTGCAGAGACTTGTATTGCATATATCCATTTTTGGCTTTGGCGTTTTTTTTTATTTGCTTTTGCCCAAAATGGTTGAAGCAACTATAAAACGGGTATTATATGCATTTTTATTGCTTTTTGTGCTTGAAGCAATTGTGCTTTTATTCCCGCCTGTGGTACAGAACAGGTTTTATATTGTGTCTGCCATAGTTCTGCTCTCCCTTTTGTATGGTGTATGCTGTGTTGGTGATAATGGTGGTTGGGGGCATAGGGCAGGACTGAATCTGGACAGACTGAGAAGGTCTGTTGTTGCCGGTGCCTTCCCTCTTGTTGTGGGAATGTGGATATTGTTGATTTATCATTTGTCGGGAAGAAACCATTATGCAGGATGGGCAGCTGTCGTATTTGTCTCATTTATACCTTTGTGCTATGTCTGTCTCTTCAGGCCTGCATGCTGGAATTATGATGAATTGGCGGAAATGAAGAAAAAGGCGTACCTGCTTGGCAAGAATATAAATAAGGATGGACAGTTTCTTGAGGATGACGGAGGTATAATCAATGAAATAATTGTTGATGATGCACGTATCCTGTACAATATAATGAAACTTTTTGAGGAAGAGAAGATCTACCGCAATTATGAGATAAAGATAGGGGAGGTGGCCAAACGTATAGGTACCAATAAAACCTATCTCTCAAGGGTGTTGAATACCAGAGTATCCAAGAACTTTTGCCAGTTTGTCAATTATTACAGGATAAAGGAGATATGTACAATGTTTCTGAAGGATCCCAAACAGGAAATAAGATATTTGAGTGAGTACAGCGGATTCAGTTCGCAGAGCAATTTCTCTATAGTTTTCAAATACAATACGGGCTATACGCCGGGAGACTGGTGCAGGCTGGTAAAATCCAAGTTGGAGAAAAATGAAGCGGTTGATGTTGATGATTACCTTCTGTAGATGGCTTGTAAGGGTACTTGAACGGATCATGTCACCTCTGGTGGCATATATAGGTGCATATGAATATGAATTGTCTGTTCCTGCAGAAGATGTGGAATGTGTCATAAAATACAGTACGGGAAGCGACAGGATGTGGCAAATAGAGAGAAGGGTTGATGAGGTAATGTCTTCCCGACAGCTTTTTCTCAATGATAATCTTACATTGGGCCTTCTTGCAAAGGAGGTGGGGACAAACAGAACTTATCTTTCCAGAATGTTCAATCAGAGAAAAATGATTGGTTTCGACCAATATTTGTGCAGCTTGAGACTCAATTATGCCAATTCCATTATGGATAGGGGGCTTCCGGCAATCGTTATTGCCCGTGAATCCGGTTTCCCTACAGTAAGGGCTTTTTACAGGAGTATTCTCGAGTGTCGGGATGATAGCTGTTATTTGCTCAAAAAAAAGTATCTTTGTACAAATTTGTATAAAGATATGGCAGACGAGAAAATAATTTTTTCCATGAATGGCGTGGGCAAGGTTTTGCCTGCCAGCAACAAAACTATCCTTAAGGATATTTATCTATCTTTTTTCTATGGGGCAAAGATTGGAATCATAGGTTTGAACGGTTCCGGTAAATCTACCCTCATGAAGATTATTGCAGGTATCGAAAAGTCTTACCAGGGAGAGGTAGTATGGGCTCCAGGTTACTCTGTGGGCTATTTGGAGCAGGAACCTCATCTGGATGACAACAAGACCGTAAGGGAGATAGTTGAGGAGGGTGTCCAGGAGGTTGTGGATGTCCTTAAGGAGTATGAGGAGATAAACATGAAGTTTATGGAGCCTATGGATGATGACCAGATGGCCAAACTTATAGAGAGACAGGGTGAACTTACAGAGAAGATTGAGCAGGTTGGAGGATGGGAACTTGATTCCAAACTCGAGAGGGCCATGGATGCACTTATGTGCCCTGAACCGGATGCTCTTGTAAAGAATTTGTCGGGAGGAGAGAGGAGAAGGGTTGCCCTTTGCCGCCTCTTGTTGCAGGAGCCGGATGTGCTTTTGTTGGATGAGCCTACCAACCACCTTGATACTGAGAGTATACAGTGGCTTGAGGCACACCTTCAGCAGTACAAGGGTACGGTAATTGCCGTTACCCATGACCGTTACTTCCTTGATAATGTTGCCGGCTGGATTCTTGAACTCGACAGGGGAGAGGGTATTCCTTGGAAAGGCAACTACTCTTCTTGGCTCGACCAGAAATCCAACAGGCTTAAAATGGAGGAGAAACAGGAGAGCAAGCGCCGCAAGACTCTTGAAAGGGAGTTGGAGTGGGTTAGAATGGCCCCTAAGGCACGTCATGCAAAATCTAAGGCACGTTTGGGAGCATATGAGAAGATGCTCAATGAGGATGGCAAGCAGAAAGAGGAGAAACTTGAAATCTTTATCCCTAACGGACCACGTTTGGGAACAAATGTAATTGAGGCAATTGATGTTACCAAGGCATTTGGTGACAAGGTGCTTTATGAGGGGCTCAACTTCAAGTTGCCGCCTGCAGGTATTGTGGGTGTAATAGGCCCCAACGGTGCGGGTAAAACCACTTTGTTCCGTCTGATTATGGGTTATGATAATCCCAATAAGGGAGAGTTCAAGGTAGGGGAGACCGTTAAAGTTGCATATGTGGACCAGCAGCACAAGAGCATTGATCCGGAGAAAACGGTATACGAGACAATTGCAGAGAACTCCGAGTATGTGAAACTTGGCAACAAGGAGGTTAATGCAAGGGCTTACGTTTCACGTTTCAATTTCAGCGGTGCGGACCAGGAGAAGAAATGCGGTGTGTTGAGCGGTGGTGAGAGAAACCGTCTCCATCTTGCCCTAACTTTGAAAGAGGGAGCCAATGTCCTTTTGTTGGATGAGCCTACCAATGACGTGGATGTAAATACAATCCGTGCATTGGAGGAGGGTCTGGAGAACTTTGCAGGCTGTGCGGTAATAATCTCCCACGACCGTTGGTTCCTGGACCGTATCTGTACCCATATCCTTGCATTTGAGGGTGACTCAAAGGTTTATTTCTATGAGGGAAGCTACTCTGAGTATGAGGAGAACAAGAAGATGCGTTTGGGCAATGTTGAGCCTAAGAAGTTCAAGTACAAGAAACTTATGGAATAATGCAGAAGGGGCCTTGCGGCCCCTTTTTTCATCCCTGTAAATTTGGCTATTCCCAATAGTCGCACACTACTCTGCTCTCGCGGCAACTTTTGCAGAAGTTGCTTATTTCAACGTGGGCAGGGTGTACCTTGTATGCGGCAAGATCTTCCTCGCTGCGGAATCTGCTTATGAGTACGGCATCATAGCTCATGTCTGTGTGCTTGAAATCTATTCCAACTTCCGCAGATACGAGCTGTGGTACTACTCCTACAAGACCCTCAAGGCGCTGTTTCATCTGTTTAAGGTTCTCCTCTTTGCTGGCGCCGCAGGCAAAATCCTTGAAACGCCACATTACTATATGTACAAGCATAATTTGTGTATGGTTAAGTGAAGTTTTTCTATCTTTGTATGTAACGGTTACAAATTTACTAATTATGAAACGTATTATAACAAATTTATTGCTTTTGGCAGCAGTTGCTGTATTAGCCGTTTCTTGTTCTCAGGAGAAGAAACTTCCCAGAATTGCCATTGCCGGCATTAAAATAGAGTCTTCAACCTTTTCTCCGGCCCGCAGTACTGAGGAGTCGTTCAATGTGGCCATAGGAGAGGAGGTGTTTGACATGATCCCTTATTTGAGGGACGGACAGCCGTTGAGGGAGAGGGCCGAGTGGATTCCGGGGCTGGTTGCAAGGGCTACGCCGGGCGGTGCTGTAACAAGGGAGACTTATGAAAAGTTTGTAAACATCATATTGGATTCATTGAGGGCTAACCTTCCGTTGGACGGTTTCCTTTATGATCTTCATGGTGCAATGAGTGTTGTAGGGCTGGATGATCCTGAGGGGGACATGATAAAAAGGATCAGGGAAGTTATAGGCAATGATGTAGTTGTAGCGGCACCTATGGATCTGCACGGCAATGTATCGTGGACACTGGCGGAGAATACAGATATGATTTGCTGTTACCGTATGGCCCCTCATGAGGATGCATGGGAGACCCGCGAGAGGGCTGCCAGAATTCTGATTGAGAGATTGGAGAGCGGAAAAGGGAAGCCTGGATACAAAGCGTATGTTCCGGTTCCTATCCTGTTGCCTGGAGAGCAGACCTCTACCCGTGTAGAGCCTGCAAAATCTCTTTATGACATGACTTATCCGGAGCGTGAGGGTGTTATTGATGCCTCAATCTGGATTGGTTATGCCTGGGCAGACGAACCGCGCAACCATGCTGTAGTTATGGCTACGGGAGATGACAGGGAGGCAGTAACAAATACGGCTGAAGAGATAGCGCAGTATTTTTGGAATGTCCGTCACCAGTTTGATTTTGTCGCCCCTACAACCACCCTTGAGGAGTGTCTTGCAAATGCCCTCAAGAAAGATGCAAAGAGACCTTATTATATAAGTGATACAGGAGACAATCCTACTGCCGGCGGTGCCGGAGATGTAACCTGGACCCTTACCCAGTTGCTGAAACGTCCCGAGTTCAGCAGAGCAGGCGGCCCGCAGCTCATTTATGCATCCCTTCCCGACAAAGACTTTGTGGCAAAAGCCAAGGAGGTTGGCGTAGGTGGCAAGATTGATATGGTTGCAGGAGCTGAGGTTGATGACCGCTATGCTCCGCCGGTAAGGCTGAATGGTACTGTAACGGCAATCTATGATCACCCGTCCAATTCGGAAGTTGCAGTTAAGGTTGGAAGTATAGATGTGATTGTAACCGAAGTGAGAAAAGGATTCCATAAGGAACACGAATTTACCAAACTCGGACTCAATCCGCGTACAGCAGACATAGTTATGGTTAAGATAGGCTATCTTGAGCCTGAACTTTACAATATGCAGGCAGACTGGATGATGGCCCTTACCTTGGGTGGTGTAAACCAGGATTTGGCTGGCTTGCCGTACAAGCGGATAAACCGCCCTATGTACCCTATAGACAGGGATATGCCGGATCCGGATCTTAAAGCCAAGCTTGTTCCGTTTGTAAAATAGTCTTACAGGGCAGCCCCAATGGTTGCCCTTATTTTTTCTTCAGAGCTCTCTGTGCGGGTGAAATCACCTCCCATATTGGCAGGGGTGAAGGAGACACCCTCCCTGTAAACCATAGGTGAATCATATGTGGAAGATCCGGAGAAATGTATCTCCCTGGCTCCGGTTGAAGTGAGAATTTCCTTTATATTGTTTGCGTTAACCCCTGCGCCTGGCATAATAATTGTCCTTCCTGCTGCAAACCTGTTCATCTTGGACAGTATCTCCATTCCCTCCATTACTGTAGGTTTTCCTCCCGACGTAAGTACCCTGTCCGCTCCCAATGAAATGACATCCTCCAATGCCGCAAAGATATTGCTTGAGCGGTCTATTGCCCTGTGGAATGTGACTGAAAGCCCCAAGTGCTTTGCTACAGCCACCATTGCCCTGCAGCTGTCCATATCCACATTGCCGTAAGGGTCCAGTGCTCCAATTACAACACCATTTACCCCAAGTTTGGCGCACATCTGTATATCTGAAATCATCTCAGCCACCTCCTCGCTTTCATAAAGGAAGTCTCCCTGGCGTGGCCTTATGAGCACGTTGATGTCAATTTTAAGCCTTTTGCGGGCTTGTTCAATGAAACCGTAAGAGGGGGTAAGTCCGCCCAAAGAAAGGGCAGAACACAGTTCAACCCTGTTGGCACCTGCCAGCTGTGCATTTATGGCACTTTGCAGATTGCCGCAGCATATCTCAAATTTTACATCCATACACAAATTTAAGAACTTTCTCCCCAATTGAAAATTTTAAGGCCGAATTGGGGAGCCATTGCAATGGCATGTTCCGTAATCTGGGAGCGGATGCCTTCGTATATAGCCCAGCCGGTGTATGAGGAGAAGCAATATATCTGTACAGGGAGTCCGGTAGAGGTTGGATCAAGATACCTTACCATTGTAAGTATGGTGTTGTTTATTCCGGGATGCCTGTGTATATAGGTTGCAAGGTAGCCTCTATAGAGTTCCAGATTGGTAAGATGCTCCGTTTTGGCAGGAATCTGTACCAGACGGGCCAGATTCTGCAGTTCGTCGGGAGTACAGAAATGGACATAATCCATATCTATGTTAAGGTTGATGGTCATCCTTCTGCCGCCGCTCTCCTCCATCCCCCTCCAGTTCTGGAAGGAGGAGGTTACGAGGGTGTAGGCGGGTATGGTTACAATTGTGTTGTCAAAGTTCTGAACCTTTACGGTAATGAGCGAAATGTCCGTTACATTGCCGTTTACAAGGGTGCCCGGTACCACAATCCAGTCTCCAACCCTCAGCATGTCATTTGCACTGAGCTGTATTCCCGATATGAACCCCAGGATGGTATCCTTGAAGATGAATGAGAGCACCGCACCAATGGCTCCCAGACCGGCAAGCAATTTGGACGGAGATTTATCCAGCAGTATGGCAATAATTACAATTGCCCCTATGAAGAAGATTATTATCCGTACAATCTCCACTACCCCTTTGACAGGTGCCTTCCTGTATTTGATTTTCTTTCCCAGCCAATTCTCTATTATATTGAGCAGGTCGTTCAGTATGGCAATGAACATTGCAGTTATGGCTGTGGTGTCGAGCCTCATGAGGAGGGATATAAGCTTGTGCTCCCTGTTCCATATGAGCGGTATGGCAATGACTGTCCCCAACAGTATTGCTGCAATTGTCAATTTCCACCAAAGGCGTTTCATATAAGCAAATGTATTTTCCGTTCATTCATTAAACAATGCACCGGTGATTTTGTTATTGAGAAAAAATCTGGTTGATATGAACAAGAAACAGCTGGTGAAAAAACTTTCACAAAAGACCGGACTTACATTGGCGGAAAGCAATGACTTTTTGAACTCGGTACTTGATATTGTATCTGACACTTTAAGGAAGAAGGAAGATGTTTTCTTGCGCGGATTCGGTTCGTTTATGATCAAGGAACGCAAGCCCCGCAGAACGATGAGTCTCAATACCCGGGAGATGATTACAATACCCGGGAGGAAAGTGGTAAAGTTCAGGACCCAGGTACTGGATTAACAAAAAAAGCACTCAATTTCTTGAGTGCTTTTTTGCTCCTGAACTAGGACTTGAACCTAGGACCCTCTGATTAACAGTCAGATGCTCTAACCAACTGAGCTATTCAGGAATTTTATGTTTGCTACCAGTTGTTTGGCTTAGCGGGTACAAAAGTAGAACAAATTTCTTTACCCTCCAAATTTTTTAGCAAAAAAATGTGAAAAATTTTATCTTTGTAATATGGAAGATATGCTAAAAGATATGGATTTTTCGCTTGTTTGTTCGCAAATTCAGGAGTTACTCGTTGTCAATGAGGAGGTTGTGCTACCTGGGCTTGGTAAGTTTGTTATAGAGGTTACTCCAGCTTCTTTTAAGGAGGATGGAATGTCAATTTTGCCTCCAGGCAAAAAATTATCATTCGTGCAGGGTGATTTTGAAGGAAAATGCGGGCAATGGCAATCAGAGTTGTCGGGAAAAATTAATGATGGTTTGCAGCAGAATGGGGTGTTTGAAGTGCCGGGATTCGGAATTTTTACGGACAACGGTGCTGGAGAGATCCTTTTTGCCGTATGTGAGGAGTTCGATTTTGCTCCCGACAGTTTTTCTCTTGAGGCAATTGCCCTTGAGGCAAATTCTGTTCCCGAAGAAGAATCTGAAGAGAAGCCGGTAGAAAAGCGTAAAGAGAAGAAGGTAGATGTGCCAATGTCCATGGAGGAGAAACGTAAAATTCAGAAATGGATGATCTGGATTGCTGTAACAGTTGTTCTCCTGCTGGTACTTGTACTGTTTGTAGTCCTTTTCAAGGATGATTTTATGGAGCTTCTCAAGGGATTGCTTTACAGCAAGGAAGAGCTTGAAATAATGCAAAAATGGGCTGCACAATAGCAGCCTTTTTTTGTGTGTAAAATTTTTTCGTTCAGTTATTTTTTGATAGCTTTGTGATATGATCAAATATAAATTCAGTATGGCAGGAAATTTTGTAACACATAAGATATACGCCAATTGTCCTATGGATGCATTGAGCTTGAAAAGCCTTGAGAATGAGGTGGATAGTATCGATGTGCAATTGGGAGATGTGGTAATTGTAGACTGTAAGGGGATGACTTACATTTGTTCATCCGGATTGCGTGTTTTCCTTACCTTCAACAAGAACATTGTTGCCAAAGGCGGCAAGCTTATAGTCCGTAATCTTGAGCCTCTTGTCAAAGGGGTATTTGACATGTCTGGATTCAGTCAGATATTCAATATTGAGTAAGGACCGGAGTGTAATGAAATATCCTTTGAAGAAAACATTGTTGTTTGTTTTGATGGTGGGAGCACTGCTGCTGGCCACCGTTCCGTGCCTTGCTGGTGTAACCGCCACGGAGTCTGTTGACGGTGTGCATAATTGGGGAGACATGTTGCAGAGCCTTATGTCGTGGGGGATGTGGAAGTTGATATTGGGAGGATTGGAGACCACGATGGTGATATTTGTCTTTGCTGCTGTGCTGGCTGTGCTTTTAGGGGCGGGATTGACATATCTGGAAATAACACACCGTTGCCAGTGGCTCTTCAAACCGCTTGAAAAGTTTGTAATGGCTCTACATGATATTCCTTCTGTTGCGTTGATGATGTTTTTCTATTATGTCATTTTTGCAGGAGAAATGAATGGCGTGGTGGTATCTGTCATTGCACTGGCAGTTTATGCCTCAGGGTCGCTGATGCATATTTTTACAATTCATATACAGCAGGTTGGTAAAGGTCAGGTTGAAGCGGGATTAACGTTGGGCCTTACCCGGAAGCAATGTTTCAGATATATAGTATTGCCCCAGGCTCTGAAGTCGATGTTGCCCCTTTTCATTTCCGACATGAAGAGCCTGCTGCTTGCAACGTCATATGCAGGATATGTATCCCAGCAGGACTTGATAATGTCTGTATACAGCGTAAGGGAGCAATATAGTGATACATTTCTGCCGCTGCTTTTAGTGTCAATAATGTATTTGATACTTTCATGGCTAATAGCCTGGGCAATGCAGGTGTTGTGTAAAAAACTTTGTAAGGCATGATTGAACTGGCGCATATATTCAAAGCATATGGAACCCATCGGGCCCTGAATGACTTGTCGTTGAAAATAGGTGAAAAGGAGACGGTGTGCCTGATAGGTAAGATGGGCAGCGGCAAGAGTACCTTGCTGAAGTGTCTTGCGGGCCTGGTACAACCCGATTCGGGAGAGATTATATTCAAGAATGGCAAGAGGCCGCGTATGGGAATGATATTCCAGCATTTCAATCTCTTCCCACATATGGATGTGCTTCATAATCTTACTCTGGCTCCTATGAAAGTTCTGGGGTTGTCGGCAAAGGAGGCTGAGCAGACAGCTATGGAACAGCTTGAGTCTGTAGGTCTTGCTTCCAAGTGCCGGATGTTTCCCCATGAGTTGTCAGAGGGACAGCAACAACGACTGGCCATAGCACGCAGCCTGGTGATGAAACCGGAAGTACTGTTGCTGGATGAACCTTTGTCTGCTCTTGATCCAATGGCAGTTGGTGAGGTGACTGATGTGTTGCGCAAGCTCAAAAAGGAGATGACATTGGTGATGAATACCCATAAGCTGGATATAGCGGCAGAACTTGCGGATAAAGTTGTGTTTCTGGATAGGGGACATGTGTGTGAAGAGGGATCTGCAGAGCAGGTGCTTGTGTCACCTTGCAATGAGGCAACACGCAGGTTCCTCAGCTATATGAAAGATTTGTACTATACAATAGAGTCGGCACATTTCGACCGTCCGGAATTGAATGCACGTATAGAACAGTACTGTAACCGCTTTGGGTTGGGAAGCCAGGCATACCGTTTTGTTCAGCTGGCAGTAGAAGAATCTCTGAATATTGTGCCGTTGGACAATGGCGTGCATGTGAAACTTTCAAAAGCGGAGCATGAGGTACGCATGGTGCTTGAAATTGCTGCAGCTGATGCCGGTGTCCCATACCTTGATGAAAACAGCTGTTGTGATGAATTGAGTAAAAGCATATTGCAAGGACTATGCGATGTGCTGGAGGAGCGTGTAGAATTGAATCTGCGTGTCCTGCATATGGAATTGGACCAGGACAGGCTATTATTAAAATAACCGGGTGAGCAGGCGATGGCTAAGAGAACGTTGATTTTAGTTTTAATATTGCTGTTGGGCTTGTCTGTACGCGCCCAACAGATTGTTTTTACTCCACAGTGGGCTGCACAAAGCCAGTTTGCGGGATATTACGTGGCACAGGAACTTGGTTTTTATAAAGATGCGGGGGTAGATGTTGTGATAGAGCACTCTTCAACATCGGATATGGCGCTCAACCGTATGTTGAGCGGAAAAAGCAATGCTGTAACCATGTTCCTTTATGATGCCATCTGCAGGATTGACCAGGGGATAGGTATTGTCAATATCCTCCAGACCTCCCAGCGTCCGGGACAGGTGGTGGTTGTAAGGAATGACAGCATAGCCAACCTGGAAGATTTGCAGGGAAAAAGGATAGGTATCTGGCATTCCCATTTCAACCAGATATCCCAGTTCATGAATATGGACTACAATCTCAACATAGAGTGGATAATGTTCATCCAGAATATCAACCTGTATATTTCAGGTGCGGTAGATGCAACAATGGCAATGATTTACAATGAGGTGTACTGGATACTTTCGTCGGGATTCAAAGACAAGAAAATAATTCCCTTTGAGGATATAGGGTATGATTTTCCCGATGAAGGACTATATATTTCCAGAGAGTATTACAACAAGTATCCCGATAAGGCACGCGCATTTGCGGAGGCTTCACGCAAGGGATGGGAGTGGGCTCACAAGCATCCGGAACAGGCTGTGGACATTGTCATGAAAGTTATGGAGAGGGAAAAGGTACCTGCAAGCAGAAGACATCAGGAGTGGATGTTGCGTGAGGTTCTGAAGCTGCAATGCCGTAAAGGGGAGAATGTTCCTAACTTTAAGCTGGATACGGAAAAAGTTAAGGAGCTGAACAAGCTGCTCTTGTATCATGGCAGCATTGATAAGGAACATAATGTTGAACAAATCCAGGGGACTAAGGTGTGGAGAAAATAAAGAAATTACTTACGTGTTCATTCCCGTTGCGTCTCAGCCTTGTTGTATTGGGGCTGGTGTCACTTCTTTTTGCGTTGACATTTGCAGGCAACTCCAGTACTGCCAGGGGGTATGTACAGCGCGAGTCTATAGAGCGTGCGCAATCTGCCCTTGAGAATACTATTCTTAGGATAAACACTGTACTCCAGTCGGTTGAGGTAACTATACATAATCTTGCATGGCAGGTAAAAGACAATCTGGATACTCCCGAGAACCTTTACTCCATTACAGAACATATCATTCAGTGCAATGATTTTATATCAGGGTCAGCCATTGCTTTTGAACCATATTATTATGAGAAGCACGGATTGTACTATTCACCTTATTCGTATAGGGATGGTGAGGTGATAAGGAGCAAACAGCTGGGTACCGACGATTACAGTTACCACTATATGGACTGGTATCAGATTCCGAAGTTGCTGGATGTCCCTTATTGGAGTGAACCATATTATGATGAAGGTGGAGCTAATGTAATAATGACTACCTATTCGTATCCAATAAAGGATGAGCAGGGGAAGATGATTGCAATATTTACGGCCGATGTCTCTTTGGAATGGTTTGCAGAACAGGTAAACAGCATAAGACCGTACCCCAATGCCTATAATATTATGATTGGACGTGGAGGGGCTTTCCTGGTACACGACAAGAAGGAGAATATACTTACAGAGACCATTTTTGCTGCAGCCAGTGCGTCAAAAGATGAAGAACTGCTGGAAACAGCTTACAAGATGATAGACGGATCAAGCGGTATGGGCGAGTTTGAGCGTCAGGGACAGCATTTTTATCTGTTCTATGCGCCTGTGCAGGCAACCGGGTGGGCTGTAGCTGTAGCATGTCTGCACTCAGATATATTCTCCGGTGTTGACAGTGTCCGAAGGTTTTCCTATCTGGTTGGAATTTTAGGTGTATTGCTGATGACTCTGATATGTTACCTTACCATACGCCGTATGACAAGACCTCTTACCATGATAGCTGATTCTGTAACCGAGATTGCGCAAGGAAACCTTTCTGCAGAATTGCCAAGTGTTGAGGGTAATGACGAAATCCGCAGGCTGCACGATTCTTTTGCCGATATGCAGCATTCACTGCAGAGGTATATACAGGAACTCAAGACTACTACAGCCAATAAAGAGCGTATTGAGAGTGAACTCCGCATTGCGCGGGCTATCCAGTTGGGTATGGTGCCAAAAATCTTTCCACCTTTTCCTGAACGTGAAGATGTGGATCTGTTTGCCATATTGAGTCCGGCAAGAGAGGTGGGGGGTGACCTTTATGACTTTTTTATTGATGGCAAGAAACTTTATTTTATCATAGGAGATGTGTCCGGCAAAGGTGTGCCTGCATCTTTGGTTATGGCTGTCATATGCCGTTTGTTCAGGACAGTCGCTTCATATGTTGACTCACCCGAGGGGATAATGGCAGCACTTAACAATGCAATATCTGAGTCTAATGAATCATTCATGTTCTGTACGGCCTTTCTGGGAATTCTGGATTTGGATAGTGGAGAATTGAAATATTGCAATGCGGGGCACAATCCTCCAATAATGCTGCATCCCGGAGGTGGAGCGGACTTGTTGAATATAATTCCTAATATGGCTCTTGGAGTATGGCCCGGCTTTGATTTTAAAGGTGAGGCTTGTATAATGGAGAGAGGAACTTCAATCTTCATGTATACCGATGGCGTTACAGAAGCTGAGGATAAGGATAAGGTACTTTATGGAGACGTGCGCCTTCTTGAATTAATGCAGCATCAGTATGGGTTGCCTCCCCGCAAGGTAACAGAGAATGTGCTGGAAGAGATTGCTCTGCATGTAAAGGATGCAGAACCGAGTGATGACATTACCATTTTGTGCTGCAGGTTAAGTCCTTTCCCAGATGATAATGGTACTAAATCTATTGTACTGGCCAACAGGATAGAGGAAATTAGCCGTATGGCAGCATTCATTGAAGAGACAGGAGAAGAACTTGGCCTTACAGTTGAGGATTCATTCAATATTCACCTTGCGTTGGAGGAGGCTGTAACCAATGTTATAATGTATGCATACCCAAAAGATGAGGAGCATGAAATAAAACTGTCTGTACGTCACGCTGATGACAGACTGATATTTAAAATCATAGATTCTGGCCGTGAGTTTGATCCTACACTCCAGCCGGATGTAGATGTTACCCTTCCATTGGAAGAGAGGCCTGTTGGAGGTTTGGGCATATTCCTTATAAGACGTGTGATGCAGGTGGTAGAATATAGCCGTACTGCTGACGGAAGGAATATACTCACATTGGTAAAAGTTCTGGCTAAAGGAAAATAAGAAAATATAAATGAAGAATAGAATATGGAAATTACAATTATTCAGGAGAACGGTACTACAACAGTAAATATCGCAGGACGTCTGGATACGGTAACATCACCGGAGTTGGACAAAGCGGTAAAACCGCACATCGGTTCAGGTGCATCAATAGTATTCAATTGTGACAAGATGGTTTATGTAAGTTCGTCGGGATTAAGGGTGGTTCTTGCTACTCACAAGCAGGTTACAGCTGCCGGCGGAAGATTTATGGTTAAAAATCTTAATGCTGAGGTCAAGTCGGTATTTGACCTTACCGGATTTTCAAGAATTCTTGCTATAGAATAAAAAAAGAGGCTGATATCAGCCTCTTTTTTTATCTTGTACGGAGTTTTTAACCTACACAAGCTCCGTTGTCTACAGCCTCGGCTGGAGTAACGAAGCGCATTCTGCCGCTCTCGTCTTTGGCCATCAGGATCATGCCACGGCTCTCAATGCCCTTGATCTTTCTAGGGGCAAGGTTTGCAAGGATACAGATCTGCTTGCCTACCATCTCCTCTGGAGTGTAGTGCTCTGCAATGCCGGATACAATTGTTCTGGTGTCAATTCCAGTGTCAATTGTAAGCTGTAGCAGTTTGTCTGTCTTGGGAACTTTAACAGCCTCAAGTACTGTAGCGGTTCTGATATCCATCTTCATGAAATCATCAAATGTACACTCCTCTTTCTGTGGAAGTGGGGCAGGGGTGCCGGCAGCCTCTGCAGCTGCAGCCTCGTTTGCTGCTTTTGTTGCATTAAGCTTGTCAATCTGTGCCTGGATCTCTGCATCTTCAATTTTTGCAAACAACAGCTCAGCTGGGTTAAGCTGGTGACCTGCAGCAAGAATCTCTCCGCCGAACTCGTTCCATGAGATTTTCTCAAGGTTAAGCATCTTCACAAGTTTCTCAGATGAGAAAGGAAGGAAAGGCTCAAATGCAATTGCAAGGTTTGCGCACAGCTGCAATGAGATGTTGAGAATAGTTGCAACCCTCTCCATATCTGTCTTGGCAAGTTTCCAAGGCTCGGTCTCGGTAAGGTATTTGTTTCCAAGGCGGGCAAGGTTCATTGCGTCCTTGAGCGCCTCACGGAACTTGTATGTGCTCAGGTTGTGCTCCAAAGAGGCCTTTATCTGAGGAATCTCTGCAAGAACTTCCTTGTCTACATCTGCAAGTGTTCCCAAAACAGGCACTTTACCCTCAAAATATTTGTGGGTAAGTACAATTGCACGGTTTACAAAGTTGCCGTAGATTGCCACAAGCTCGCTGTTGTTGCGGGTCTGGAAATCTTTCCAGGTAAAGTCGTTGTCTTTGGTCTCAGGTGCGTTTGCACAAAGTACATATCTCAATACATCCTGTTTGCCAGGGAAGTCTACAAGGTACTCGTGCAACCATACAGCCCAGTTGCGTGAAGTTGAAATCTTGTCGCCCTCAAGGTTGAGGAACTCGTTTGCTGGAACATTCTCAGGAAGGATGAAGCCGTCACCGTGAGCCTTAAGCATAGAAGGGAACACGATACAGTGGAATACGATGTTGTCTTTACCAATGAAGTGTACCATCTTGGTATCCTCGCTCTTCCACCATTTCTCCCACTCGTTAGGAAGGAGCTCTATTGTGTTTGAGATATATCCGATAGGGGCATCGAACCATACATACAGCACTTTGCCCTCAGCACCCTCAACGGGTACCGGAACACCCCAGTCAAGGTCGCGGCTTACCGCTCTTGGCTGAAGGCCACCGTCAATCCAGCTCTTGCACTGGCCGTAAACGTTTGTCTTCCACTCCTTGTGTCCTTCAAGGATCCACTGTTTGAGCCATCCCTCATACTGGTCCAATGGAAGGTACCAGTGTTTGGTAGGTTTCTTTACAAGCTCACCTCCGCTGATTGAAGATTTTGGGTTGATAAGCTCCTCAGGGCTGAGTGTGCTTCCGCATTTCTCGCACTGGTCGCCATATGCACCTTCTGCACCGCATTTAGGGCAGGTTCCGGTAATGTAACGGTCTGCAAGGAAAGTGTTTGTCTCAGGATCAAAATACTGCTCGCTCTCCTTCTCTACAAATTTTCCCTCATCATATAGTTTCTTGAAGAAAGCGGCAGCGGTCTTGTGGTGGGTAGGGGAACTTGTGCGTGAATAAACGTCAAAGCTTATTCCCAGTCCTTTGAATGAATCCTTAATGATATTGTGGTATTTGTCAACTACATCCTGTGGGGTGCAGCCCTCTTTTTTAGCCTTGATTGTAATTGGAACGCCATGCTCGTCCGAGCCTCCGATGAAAAGCACCTCCTCGCCTTTAAGCCTGAGGAATCTCGCATAGATATCTGCAGGTACATATACACCTGCAAGATGTCCGATATGCACCGGACCGTTCGCATAAGGAAGGGCCGATGTAATCAGATGTCTTTTAAATTCTTTTCCCATTTTTCTGTATGTTTTATTTTCAATTATTATCTGTTTTCTTCCCGACAAAAACTGTCGGGAGGATGATTTCCTTTACAGGATTATTCTGTTCAACTCCTTGGAGAAGAAATTCCTCACCTGCATGAGAGTTGTAAGTTGTGCTATCAGTTCATTCTGCAATTCAATGTTCTTTTCCCTCTGCGCCTTCCCGAGTTCTTCCGTAAGGTTCATTGCCGCCTGGGCGGTAACTTTTGCCTTGTAGATGAGGATTGATTTAGGGACAACCCTTCCAAGGACATTCCTCTCTGGAATGATGGATTTGCTGAACTGCTGTATGGTTATTGTGTAAGGCTGAATGAACAGGTCTGCCACAATGTTTGAAACCTCCCTGTTTGGGTGGTTCATAAAATACCTGAGCACTTTCTCGCTCTCGTGTTCCTTCAGCTGGAAGTACTCGTTGAATATCTCCTTGTACTGCAGGTTCTGCAGTTCCAGTTCGTCATTCTGAAGCTGTGAGAGTATATATTGCGCCACTGTCTGCTCATCATCCCTCTCTGCCCCGTACATGAAATCGTCATCCACGTGGATAGGAAGATAGCCGAACTTGAGCAGATAGTAAAGGATCTCCTTTTCAGCCTCGCTGCAGTATGTGTTTACTACAAAGCCGGGGATGTTGTTGCGCTGTGCCCCTGCCTGTGGAATCCCGAATGCAGTTGAAGAATCTGCTGCCTGTATCCCCTGAAGCCTCTCCTGCCTCTCCTGCTCGCGCTGCTGCTGGTAGTAGTTGTCGCTCTGTTTCTTGTGGCGCAGTTTTGCCACCTCCTGCTGGAGCAGCTCCTCCTTTATGTTCAGTTTTGCGGCGGTCTGCTCAATATACACGGCCCTCACAATGGCATCAGGAATTACGGCAATGCTGTTTACCACCTCTCCAATGAGTTTTGCCCTCTGGAGCGGGTCTTTGCTGAGTTCCTGTGCAAGAAGCCTCTGCTTGAAACTGATGAAATCCTCCTCGCTGTTTGAGAGAAACTCCTTCAGTTCCTCTTTCGTATGCTTGCGGGCAAATGAATCGGGGTCCTCTCCGTCGGGAAAAAGAGCTACCTTAATCTCCAGACCCTCCTCCAACAACATGTCAATTCCCCTGAGGGAAGCCTTTATTCCTGCCCAATCACCGTCATAAAGTACGGTAACATTGTTGGTGAACCTCTTTATGAGCTGGATCTGCCCGGTGGTGAGAGATGTTCCGCTGCTGGCAACAACATTCTCCACACCTGCCTGGTGGAAGGAAATCACATCTGTGTATCCCTCAACAAGGTAACATTTCTGCTCCCTGGCAATTGCCTGCTTGGCCTCATATATTCCGTACAGGACCTTGTTCTTTACATAAACCTCGCTCTCTGGAGAGTTGATGTATTTTGCTATCTCCTTGTCTCCCCTGAGCTTGCGGCCTCCAAAGGCAATCACCTTGCCGCTGATGCTCCTTATAGGGAACATCACCCTCTCGTAGAAGCGGTCCAGAAGCTCGCCGTTTTCCCTCTCAATGGTAAGGCCCACCTCTACAAGGTGATCTTTTTTGTATCCTTTCCTCTGTGCATTATGGGTAAGCTCTCTCCGCTTGTTGGGGGCGTAGCCCAGAAGGAATTTGTTTATTGTCTCATCTGTAAAGCCGCGCTCCTTGAAGTAGCTCAATCCAATGGCCACCCCTTCATCTGAATGGAGCAGCTGCTCCGTATAAAACTTCTGTGCAAAATCATTTACAATGAGCAGCGACTCGTGGTGCAGCCTCTGCTGCACATCCTCCTGGCTCTCCTCCTTCTCCTTAACCTCAATGCCGTACTTCTTGCCAAGATACTTAAGGGCCTCGGCATAGCTCATCTGCTCATGCTCCATCACAAAACTCACAACACTTCCTGCCTTTCCGCAACCGAAGCACTTGTAGATGCCTTTGCTCGGTGAAACGGAGAAACTCGGAGTCTTCTCGTGATGGAACGGACAGCACGCAATGTAGTTTGCCCCCCTCCTCTTCAGGGAGACAAAATCACTCACCACCTCCTCAATGCGGGCGGTGTCAAGAATCTTTTCTACAGTGCCTCTGTCAATCATATGTTTTCTTCAGTTCCTCCCGACAAATTATTTCTGTCTGTAAGCCTCTGCCTGAGCCTTTATCAGTTCCTGGTCCTCAAAGTAGTTGATTCTCATTGCAGCCTTAACCTCCTCAAGGGTTGCTGCAGCCTTCGCACGTGCCTCCTCTGAACCTTTGCGGAGAATTTCGTACACTTTAGGAATATCCTGCTCGTAAGCTTTCCTCCTCTCACGGATAGGGGCAAGGAACTCCTCCATAATGTTGAAAAGGAATTTCTTGCAGGTGCCGTCACCCAAACCTCCTCTACGGTAGTGGTCTTTCATCTCATCCAGGTTTGCGTACTCAGGAAGGAATTTTGCAAAATGCTCAGGAGTGCTGAACGCATCAAGGTATGTGAACACAACGTTCCCCTCCACGTGTCCCGGATCTGTAATCTGAAGATGCTCAGGATCTGTATACATGCTGTTAACCTTCTTCTTTATCTCCTTTGAAGTATCTGAAAGGTAGATGCAGTTGCCCAACGATTTGCTCATCTTGGCCTTGCCGTCTGTACCTGGAAGACGCATGCATACGGAGTTCTCCGGAAGCATCATCTCCGGAAGAACCAAAGTCTCGCCGTAAACGGTGTTGAACTTGTGTACAATCTCCCTTGTCTGCTCAATAATAGGGGCCTGGTCAATTCCTACTGGAACTACAGTTGCCTTGAAGGCAGTAATGTCAGATGCCTGGCTGATAGGGTATG
>JAEIGA010003997.1_pt1 | contig 22865 bp, 16 predicted proteins | sample 9270691 | NCBI WGS metagenome assembly JAEIGA01 (sample SAMN17057246, study PRJNA624740) | gut metagenome | biome: biome; isolation source: fecal sample | host: Bos grunniens | place: China: Xizang | collected 2019 | reverse complement strand
TCTCTGATATATTGATTGTATTGGAATTGTTTGTCAATTTTTGTTTTTTCTTTTGAGTTTTGAATTTCAATGTATGCGTTAATTGCATCTTCGTAGGTTTTATCTGGATTGGACTTTAGCCATTTTTGAAACTTCACCTTAAACTTGAAACCTTTTCCAATTTCTTTTTCAAAGAATTTTCTCTTATCTTCACTACATTTGAAGTTTTCACCGATTTTAGTTTCTAGTGTAATTGCCTCATTGGAACTGCTTTTAGAAAAATTTTTAATCTTTTTATGTTCTAGTGATTTTCCGGTATCTAAAAAATAGATTATTCGCTCTTCTAATTCACTTTTGTTTCCACTTGTTTTAAGGCCATTTTCCCGACAAAAGTCTTTAAGTTCTTCTTTTAAAAAATAGTATTCTTTAAAATCTTCACTTCTTAAGTCATTAGTAAGTTGAGGTCTTGCCATATTAATCAAAAAGTAATTTGTCGATAATGTCCATGTCAAGGTTTTCTTCAACGATTTCAGCTAATCTGTTTAAGGAATAATCCTTTTGAGTTTCATAAGGGTCTTCACCATATTTGGATTCAAGACCTTTTTTTGCTCGGATATGATTTAAAAATTCTCTTCTGAAGTTATAATTGTGGAATATTCCATGGAAATATGTTCCGAATGCATTTCCATTAGATGCACCATCAAACAATCCTTTATCATTGTTTCCTTGGCCTTTTGTAACATTCAAAAGGGCTGTTGAGCCCAAAAGATCTGTTGTTCCTTCATGGATTTCATATCCGGTTACGCTTTCTCCAACAATATCCTCAAAGATTTCACCTGCAAGGCCTTCTATATTATCAGGAATTATTGCTTCGGATTGTGTAACAATTTTTCCAGCTCTTGAAAAGCTTGATTCAATATCCAATAGTCCTAAACCTTCAATGGTTCCATGTTTGGACTCACGCTTATCTTCATCATGGATTACATTTCCAAGAATCTGCAGCCCGCCACAGATTCCAACGATTGGGATTTCGCCGGACTTTTCAATAATCTTGTCTGCAAGGCCACTTTCACGAAGGGCAAACATGTCTTCTGTTGAGTTACGGGTTCCTGGAATCAAAATGGCATCGACATCACCGATGTCATCGTTAACACCAATCATTTTAAGCGCAACATCATCTTCATATTCAAACGGGTCGATATCGGTGAAATTTGCTATTTTGGGAAGACGTATAACTCCGATTGTAATGTCTTTGTCTTCTGCAAATTCATGAGTGGTTAGGGATGCGGAGTCTTCTTCAGGTAACCTTAATGTTTCATCATAAGGTAAGACCCCTAAAACAGGCTCTCCAGTTATTTCTTCAATTCTATCTAGACCAGGTTTCAATATATCCAAATTGCCTCTGAATTTGTTGATGACGGTTGCTTTAAGGCGAGATCTGTCATAATCATCAAGCAATACATATGTTCCGGCAATTGCTGCAAATACTCCTCCCATTTCAATGTCTGCAATTAGAATGACATTGGCATCTGCAAGGTGTGCTATTTCCATGTTTGCAATATCCTGGTCACGCATATTGATTTCAGCAGGTGAACCTGCACCTTCAATAATTATAACGTCATATTTATCAGATAAAATCTTAAAACTTTCTTTTATTGCATTGAACGCAGTTTCATGGTATTTATGCTGGTAATCATAGAAGTTCATGTCTCCAATTGATTTTCCCTGGATGATTACATTTGAAGTAAAATCTCCTTTTGGTTTCAGTAAAATCGGATTCATGTGTACGCTTGGTTCAATCATGGCTGCTTCGGCCTGTAACATTTGGGCGATTCCAATTTCGCCGTTTTCTTTTGTAGTATATGAATTTAAAGACATATTCTGTGACTTGAAGGGGGCCACGTTATATCCTCTGTTTTTATAGATTCTGCATAATGCAGCTACAAGCATACTTTTTCCAGCATTGGATGATGTTCCTTGAACCATGATACATTTTGTCATGATAAAATATATTCAATTACTATTATAAATAATTTAAAAATGAGTTTAATTTAATCAAATTTGAAGTATGGATTTGATATCATATCTCTCGGGGGTTTAAATATTATTGCTATTTTAATATTAAAACTGGCTAATTGATAATACCATACTTGCAAACTCGATTAACAAAATTTAATTATTGACAATTAATTTTGTAATAATTATTATATTGGCTAATAATATATAATTATTTCTATTTATAATTTTAATTGATATTTAATTAAATTAAGATTATATTATTTATTATTTTTTAAAACAAATTTTTTTTATTTCTTTTTAAAATTATGATATGTAATTATATAAATGTCGGTTGAAATTTATGTGGCAAGTTTACACGACAACTTCAAAATTATTTTAGTAACTTTTATTTACTAAAATAGAAAAGCTTTTATATATTGTAAGTTTAAATAATATTTAAATAGTATATTAAACTTAATTTTGTAATGATGAATTTAATTTAGAGAAATGAGGTTTGTTTTATGAAATTTGAAGAACAAGAAGTAACTGATGATTCTTCTGAAGATATAGTTAATAAGCCTGAAATAGAGATTAAAAGTGAAGAAACTCAGCCTATGTTAGATTATAATAATATTAAAAGCTCACAAGATATTGAAGTTCCACCTTTATTAATTGATCAGGTCATTGGACATGAAGAATCCATTGAAACAATAAAGAAAGCAGCAAAACAAAGAAGGAATGTTCTTCTTATTGGTGATCCAGGTGTTGGAAAATCCATGCTTGCTAAAGGAATGGCTCAAATCTTACCTCATGAAGTTTTGCAAGATATATTAGTATATCCAAATATGGAAGATGCCAACCATCCATTGATAAGAACTGTACCTGCAGGTGAAGGTAAAAAAATTGTAAGAGCAACAAAAGGTTCCGCAAAAGGTCAAGAGGAGAAAAAAACCATAATTACTATGTTTGCAATATGTGGAGTGTTAGTGATTGGATTCATGTATGGAAGATTGCTTGAATCAATTATTGCAGCAGCTTTAATTTTACTTATATCTATTCAGATTAAACCTAAGGCTAATAATATGTCTCCAAAATTATTAGTCAACAACCAAGAATCTAGATTTGCACCATTCATGGATGCAACTGGTGCTCATGCTGGTGCATTGCTCGGTGATGTACGTCACGATCCATATCAATCAGGAGGACTTGGAACTCCGGCACATGAACGTGTGGAAGCAGGTATGATTCACAAAGCTAATAAGGGAGTTTTATACATTGACGAAATCGGTACAATGTCCATGAAAACTCAACAAGAGCTCTTATCTGCAATGCAAGAAAAACAATATGCAATCACCGGTCAAAGCGAAAACTCATCAGGTGCAATGGTAAGGTCACAAGCGGTGCCATGTGATTTTGTGCTTGTAGCATCAGGAAACCTTCAGGTTTTAGAAGGAATGCACATTGCAATGAGGTCTAGAATCAGAGGATACGGTTATGAAGTATTCATGAAGGATTACATGGAAGACACTACTGAAAACAGAGAAAAACTAGTTCAATTTGTAGCTCAAGAAGTTAAAAACGATGGTAGAATTCCACACTTTGCTCCAGATGCATTGGATGAAATCATCATGGAAGCAAAAAGAAGATCAGGAAAACAAAACGCTTTAACTTTAAGATTAAGAGACCTTGGTGGACTAGTAAGGTCTGCTGGTGATGTGGCTATTGAAAAAGGTGATGATTTGGTAACTGCAGAGCATGTTTTTGAAGCCAAAAAATTCGCAAGAACCCTCGAACAGCAAATAGCTGATAGATCAATCATGCAAAGAAAAGACTACAGTATGGTTTCATCAGAAGGTGGAAGAATTGGTCTTGTAAATGGACTTGCAGTTATTGGTGACAGAAGTGGAATTGTTTCCCCAATTGCGGCAGAAGCTGCTCCAACACAATCTAAAAACGGTGGTCAAATCATAGCTACAGGTAAATTAGGTGAAATCGCTAAGGAATCAGTTCAAAATGTAAGTGCATTAATTAAGAAATACACTAACAAGGACATTTCAAACTATGATATTCACGTTCAATTCATCCAAACCTATGATGGTGTTGAAGGTGACTCAGCTAGCGTAAGTATTGCAACAGCTGTAATATCAGCTATTGAAGAAATTCCAATCGATCAAACTGTTGCATTAACCGGCTCACTTAATGTTCGTGGGGATGTAATGCCTATTGGTGGTGCGACTGCTAAAATCGAAGCGGCTGCAGAAGCTGGAATGAAAAAAGTATTGATTCCTAAATCTAACTTAAAAGATGTTATGATTGAGAAAAAATACGAAGATATGATTGAAATCATTCCAACCGAAACTTTAAGTGATGTTTTAGAAAATATTTTGATTAGCGGTTCAAGCAAAGACAATCTAATTGCAAAAATGAAAAATATCGGTTCCAAAGTTGCAGAAAAAGTTCCGCAAACAACAATAAATAATCCAACTACAAACTAATTGGATTATTCTTTTTCTTTATTTTTTTAAAATAACTATTTTTTTATTTTTATTCATAGAATAATAATTTTTATATATCTTATACTCATAATATATTAATCATGGTTAATTTTCTTAAATTTAATATTGCAAAAGTATCAGGAAAAGTTGCTTGTCAACTTGCAAAATATGGTCCTGGAAGCGGAGGAACATATCCCGGACACGTTTTTACTAAAATTGCTGGTCAAGAGTCTATTCCAGAACTTGCTTCTGGTTTAAAGTTAGGTGCAGTTTTAATCACTGGAACTAACGGTAAGACAACTACAACTACTCTTTTGATAAAACTAATGTCAAAGGATATTCAGATTAAAAGCAGTCATGAGAATAATATTTTAAATTCAATTGTCACAGCTCTTTTAAACCAAAAAGGAGATATGGGAATATTTGAATATGGAATTCGTGATTTAGCACACGGAATTCCGGATACAGTTCAAAGATTAATTAATCCTGTAGGTGTTGTATATACAACTATATCACAGGAGCATACCCAAGTTGCGGGTGTTAAAAATCCTTTCGAATCATACTATAAAGCTAAAAAATTGCTTTCAGAAGGCATGGAAAGGGGTGCTATTGTTACAAACTGTGACGATCCAAGAACTGCTTTTATTGGTTTGAATAAAGAAAGTGATGTTGAAGTCAACTATTATGGTATTGAAACCGATGTAATTGAAGATATTGGCGGCAATTCAATTGAATGTCCTAAATGTGGCAAATTGCTAGATTATTCTCATTTCTATTTAAACCATAGGGGAATTTACACTTGTGAATGTGGATTCAAACGCCCAGAACCTAATGTAAAATTAACTGATATAGAATTTGGTTCTTCTTCATGGGATTTAACTATCCAAGGAGATTTATTTAACTACACTGCTTCAAAAAATATTAAATTTAACTTAAAACTAAATGTACCGCCATTCGGATTCCACAATATTTACAATACATTAGCTTCCATTACTGCTTATGCTACATTTACTCCAAAAGTAGAAAATATAGAAACTACAGTTAAGGATGTCTTTAACAATTTAGATATGTCATTCATACCTCCTGGAAGGTTTGAAGTAGTCGATATTGGAGGCAAATTCGTTGGACTTGGTCAGGGAGATAATGGGGATGCTTTGAAAATCAATGCAATGTTCATGAAACAATTCATTGATGCTCCTTTTGAATTCATCTATACTACTCCTGATGAAAACGAAGATGAAATCTTTGAAGACCATTATGAAGTAATAAAAAGCATGAATCCAGACCATATAATAGTTGTGCCTGGAAGAAAATCAATTAAAAAAGCAGAGGAATACTATAATATTATCAAAAAAGATTATCCTGATGCTGAGTTTTACCCGTTAAGTTATGATGAGATGAAAATCAGAATAGAAAAATTAAACGAACTTGCTAGAAATTCTGATTATAAGTATGTAATAATGACAGGTTGCGGTGAAGAACAGGCAATGTGGGAGGAAATCAAAAAGAAAATGATTAATAGATAATTTTTTTATCTATAATCTCCTTTATTTTTTTAAAAAAGTCCAAATCAGAGGCTTCTATTTCTTTGAATGTTGCATCAATGCTGCATCCGCACAAATCACAGCTTCCGATGATATAATCTGAGGAATCTTTTTTAATCAAAATTCCAAAGAATCTCTCTTTTTCATTTGCATATTTGTCAAACTCTTCTTGTGTGAGTTTTAAATTGAAATCTTCGCTGGAGTAGATATCGCATTCATTAATGAATGGGATGAAAACATACATTCCAAGATTTAAAAATATATTTTCGTGTTTTAGGATTTTCAATATCCTATCTTCAAATGTGTCTTGCTTTTTGATGTCAAATTGGTCAAGTTGGCAAATGTTATTTGAACCCATGAAGTAGTTATCATGGATAACAGTAGCCACCAAATCAGGGTCTACATAATTATTGCATGTGGCCCTAATATTTTCGATGGTTTCCTTAATTCTCATCACAATATGCCTCGTATCTTTCACATAATGAGATTACCTTATCAATGTATTTAATTGATTCAATCCAATCTATAGGGATTGCATCAAATCCGTAATAAATTCCGGCAAGCCCACCACAAATAGCTGCAGTAGTGTCGGTGTCGCCGCCTAAATTAACAGCTTTTAGAACCGCTTCTTCATAACTGCCGGTATTTTTCAAACAATAGATTGTACTTTCAAGTGAATCGATGACATATCCTCCGCTTCTTATCTCGCCGGACCAATCATCTTCGAATATTCTTTTAAAATGCTCAAGCTCTTCATTCTCTTTGTAATATTCTTTGATTTTTTCACAGGAGTTTTTCACATGTTCGTCAATTGTCAAATCATTTTCAATCATTGATTTTGCAATTTCAATGTATAATACGCAAGCTATTTTAGATCTGTCATGGGCATGTGTCAATCCGGAGACATTTTCAACGGTTTCATAATCAATATTTGGGATAAATGCCATAGGTAGAATTCTCATTAAGGACCCATTTCCATTGTCATGTATTTTACTGCCTCCGCTTTTCAAAGCAGGAGTGCCATTTTTAAATCTACTCAATCCACGTACTGTTGTGTTTCCTGAATCAAATGTATAATATTGACTATATTTGTCATTTTCATACCATTCCAAAAACTCATTCATAATGTCATCATAATCAATACATTGTTTATTTACGATACTTGCCATTGTTGCGATTGCCATTGAAGAGTCGTCAGACCAAGTTCCCTTAGGCATGTCATAAGTTCCATGCTCCCTCATATCAACAACAGGATCTTCTTCAAGCTCGTGTCTGGAGGTAAACTCAACTGGAACACCTAATGCATCGCCAACAACCAAACCAATTATTCCATCTTTAACTTTCATAATAATAATTTTTATTTTTAAATTATTAATTGTTTGTATGAAAATATTTTTACTATTTAAAACAAAGTTTTATTGATGATTTTTGAAACAGAAAATTTAGTTTTAAGACCATGGGAAGAAAAAGATGCAAAGTGCTTGTTTCACTTTGCTAAAAATCCAAATATAGGTCCAATTGCAGGATGGCCACCTCATGAAAGTATTGAAGATAGTTTAAAGATTATTAAAACTGTTTTTTCTAAAAGAGAAACATATGCTATTGTTAAAGATGATGTTCCAATAGGATGTGTGGGATTGTTGTTCCCTCCAGATACCAATCATTGGTGGGGTGAAGGCACTGCCGAACTCGGATATTGGATAGCTGAAGAGTATTGGGGCAATGGTTTTGCTGTTGAAGCATCCAGCGTATTAATCAAAAGAGCTTTTGAATGTTTGGATGTTGAACGGGTTTATGCATCATACAGGGTTGAGAATAATCAATCAAAAAGAGTTTTAGAAAAGTTAGGCTTTAAATATTATACTAAACTAACAAATACCAATTATGAAAATGAATGCTTTGATGAAATAGCAATGGTAATTGAAAAATAATTTATATTAAAAAGAATTAATTCTTATCCATGGTACGTTTATGCAATAATTGCGGATTTGAAAATCAGGATGATTATGATTACTGTGCTAAATGTGGCACTCCATTAATCGAAGGGGCCAGGCCCAAGCAGGTTTATGTTTATAAGCGGAATGGTCTTCCCGAAATCAACAAAAAAGCAGTGATTATTTCATATATTATTACTATAATTTTGTCTTGGAGCGGATTTGTTGTTAATCTCATTGCTAAAAACACTGCTGTTATCACATTCACATTTTTCGGATTTTTCCTGCCGTTTTATTTAATTCAATCAAAGCACCCTACACTAAGAAAGCATGGTATATGTCAATTATTTATTTCATTGGTGGGTGTGGCGCTCTCATTTTATGTGATTTTGCATTGAAAAAGGAAAAATTATACGATGAAAAATTTTATATTTCCCATAAGTACATGCAAAGGAATCTCAAGTGGATTAAAGTTGCCCATAAGCATTGCAGTTCCTACGGCATCACCTCTAGACATGGTTCCTTGTGCATTGCCGTTGCCAGGATAACCGTTATATGCGTCATTAGCGCGGATATTATCTACAAGATCATAACCGAATATATCTTTTGCAGCCTCATCATTGACGCTGACAATTATATGGGGTGTGTAGTGGTATGTGTAGGAAATAATGTCACGAGCAGCCCCATAAGGGTTTTCAGGATCAATAAAGTGAATATTGTGGAGTGTTTCTCCGTTTGCATTATATGAGCTTCCAGGGTAAACCCATTCAAAACCTTTCGGAACACTAAATGAAGCAGCCATATCTACTCCAGGGGTTCCTTCTGTTGTGTCTTCAGCAATAATTAGAATTGGACTTACCAATATAAATAATAAGAGTACAACAATAACTAATACTATTATTTTCAGCATGCTTTTTCCTAGTGACATAATCTTTTTTATTGCAACTTTTAAATATAAATACTTAACTTTTTTAATGAATGGAAACATATATTATTCCATAAATATTTTGGTGATATTGTGATTATTGGTGGTTCAGCTTCTCAAGATTTAGCGGCTCATGTAGCACGTGAACTTGGTGAAGAATTACGTTATGTTGAAACTAAGAAATTTCCTGATGGAGAAAGATATTTAAGAATAGATGGTGAAATTCCTGATGAAGTGACAGTTATTCAATCTACTGGTTATCCTCAAGATGAAAACTTGATGGAACTATTGTTTATGATTTCCAATTTAAAGGATTTGGGAGCAAAAAAAGTCACAGCAGTAGTTCCGTATATGGGATATGCAAGGCAGGAAAAACGTTTTAATCCTGGTGAGACAATTTCTGCTAAAATCATCTGCAATCTGATTGAAGCGGCAGGTGCTGATGAGTTCATTACATTCAATATTCATGAGGAATGTGTTTTGAACTTTTTTAATATTCCGGCAAGAAATATTTCAGCGATGCCTGCAATAGCAGAATATCTTGACAAGAAATATTTCAAAAAAACAAACGAAAAACCTTTAATCATTGCTCCTGATAAGGGTGCATATGGTTTTGCACAAGAAATTTCAGAAATAATCGGCTGTGACTGCACATACTTAACAAAAGTCCGTTTAGGTCCAGATAAGGTTGAAACCAAAATTGTTGATGTCAGATGTGACAGCGAAAGCGAAAATACTGTCAATGTTGACTCTGTAAAAGGCATGCATGCAGTAATAATCGATGACATTATCGCTACTGGTGGAACTATTGTAAATGCAATCAATATTCTAAAACAATATGGTGCATCATCAGTAGATGTCTGCTGTGTACATCCAATTTTAACTAACAATGGAGCTACAAGGATTTATGCTGCAGGTGCAAACAAAATTATAGGCACTAACAGTTTATCTTCAGATACTTCACGTGTATCTATTGCTAAAAGTATTGCAGACGCTTTGAGGGAATAAAATGGATAAGGAAGCAATAAAAAAAGATCTCTTAGATGGATCAAATACCATTTTGGAAAAATATGGTGAGTATGAGCTTGTAGACAGCATTTCTGTCATGAATATGGCTGCAAAAACAGTATTTTTAGGCTCTCTAAGGGTTCACAATGAAGATAATGTTAAAAGAATTAAAGATGATTTAAAAAAAGAATTTAAAAATTATGGTGATTTGGCAATAAGGGATGAGAAAGTAGTACCTTGCTGCGCTCCAAAATATGTTCACATTAGTTTCAACGTTTCAATTACAAACTGATATTTATGAAAGAATTCAATCTAAAATCGCCTTATAAACCACTGGGCGATCAACCAAAAGCCATTGATTCATTAGCTGAAGGCATAAAAAATGGAATAAAGGAACAGACTCTTTTAGGAGTAACAGGTTCAGGCAAGACTTTCACAATGGCTAATGTCATCGAGAAAGTCCAAAAGCCTACTCTTGTCATTTCACACAACAAGACCTTAGCTGCACAGCTGTATGAGGAGTTCAAAGAGTTTTTCCCGGATAATGCAGTCGAATATTTTGTCAGTTATTATGATTATTACCAGCCTGAGGCTTATGTGCCTAGAACCGACACATTTATTGATAAGGAAGCGTCAATCAATGATGATATAGATATAATGAGGCATTCTGCAACCCAATCTCTGCTTTCAAGAGATGATGTTATTGTTGTAAGCAGTGTAAGTTGCATTTATGGTATAGGTTCGCCTGAAGACTATGGTGAATTCGCTTTCGGAATAAATGTTGGTGATGTCTATGAGAGGTCTGAAATTCTTGCCCGTTTGGTTTTCATGCAGTATGAGAGAAATGACATTGAATTTGCTCGTGGTCAATTTAGAGTTAGAGGCGACGTAATTGAAATAAATCCAGTCCATGGAACACCACCAATCAGAATAGAACTGTTCGGTGATGAGATAGATGCCATCAGCATAATAGATAAGGTTACAGGTAAAAAACAGGAATCCCTTCAAAGGTATATGATTTTCCCCGCAAAGCACTTTGTAGTCGGCCAGGACAAGATGGATGTGGCCATTTCAAAGATTTCAAATGAGCTTGAAGAAAGGCTTTCAGAGCTGAATGCAATGGGAAAACTCCTGGAAGCTCAAAGATTAGAGCAGAGAACCCGTTTTGATATAGAGATGTTGAGGGAAATGGGCTATTGTCCTGGTGTAGAAAACTATTCAATGCATTTATCAGGCCGTAAGTGGGGAGACAAGCCTTATTCACTTCTAAAATATTTCCCTGATGATTTCTTAACAATCATAGATGAATCTCACGTTACAGTTCCGCAGATTAGGGGAATGTATAATGGGGACAGAGCCCGTAAGGAAACTTTAGTAGAATATGGTTTTAGATTGCCTTCAGCCAAAGAAAACCGTCCTTTAAGGTTTGATGAGTTTGAATCCTCTGTCAATCAGGTGATTTATGTATCCGCAACCCCCGCTCAGTATGAGCTTTCAAAGTCAAGAAATGTTGTTGAGCAAATCATAAGACCAACTGGACTTGTTGATCCGGAAGTGATAATAAGGCCCGTTACAGGTCAGGTTGAGGACCTGCTTGAAGAGGTTAGGAAAACCGCCGAAAAGGATGAAAGGGTTTTGGTTACAACATTGACTAAACGGATGGCTGAAGATTTGACTGACTATTATGCAAGAATCGGCGTTAAGGTAAGGTATATGCACTCTGAAATAGATACATTGGAGCGAATTGACATTGTAGATGACTTAAGGAGAGGTAAATTTGATGTATTGGTTGGTGTTAACCTTTTAAGGGAAGGTCTCGATTTGCCTGAAGTGTCTTTGGTAGCTATTTTGGATGCGGATAAGGAAGGATTCTTAAGAAATGAAACTTCTTTGATACAGACCATTGGCCGTGCTGCAAGAAACGTCAACGGCCGTGTGATAATGTATGTGGATAATATGACCGATTCCGTTAGGAATGCATATGACATTACAATGAAAAGGCGCAAGCTACAAATGAAATACAATGAAGTTCATGGAATAACTCCAAAATCCACCGAAAGGACATTAAAAGAAAAATTAGCCGAAGAAGATGAGAAATATAAGGTTAAAGGTGCAGACATTGAAAGAATGCCTAAAGATGAACTTCGCTTGCTTATTCGTGACTTGGAAAAGGATATGAAGGATGCGGCTGCACGGCTTGACTTTGAAAGGGCGGCTGATTTGAGAAATAAGCTTTATGCTTTGAAAGGTTTTGATAAATAGTTTTCAGTAGAAAACTTTATTAATCCAAATTATAATAATATATAAAGATACAATTAAAAGGGAATTTGAAAATTTGCTTAAAATCAATTATAACTATCTAAAATATGTTATTTCAATAGATAATATGGATATATCTGGTATGGGTGTAAAATATTTAAATATAATTGATTTTTTATTGAGTGTTTAGTTTTGAATTAGTTTTCAAATGCTCTCTGAAACATTTTATTAAGTAGTTTGTTCTAATAATATATAACAAAATTAAGGAGATTATTATGGCAGAAGAGTCAAAAAAACAGATTGTCATCAAGGGTGCACGTGAGCATAATCTGCAAGATATTGATGTCAGTGTCCCTCGTGATGAATTCATAGTAATTACAGGCATAAGCGGGTCTGGAAAGTCTTCACTAGCTTTTGATACAATCTATGCTGAAGGACAGCGTAGATATGTCGAATCACTTTCAGCTTATGCAAGGCAATTCTTAGGTCAAATGAAAAAACCAGAAATGGAATCAATTGAGGGGTTATCTCCAGCTATTTCAATTGACCAGAAAACAACAAGGGAAAATCCAAGATCTACTGTCGGTACAATTACTGAAATTTATGATTATTTAAGATTATTATATGCAAGAATTGGTATTCCGCATTGTCCGAATTGTGGAAAGGAAATCTCACAGCAAACCATTGGCCAAATCGGAGATTCAATCATTGAAGAAGGTGAAGGAATTAAGATACAAATCTTGTCTCCGATTGTCAGGGATAAGAAGGGCCAATTTAAGGATGTTTTGGATGACCTTAGAAACAAGGGTTTTGTAAGGGTTCGCGTTGACGGTGAGATAAGGGATTTGGATGAGGAAATCGAACTTGCAAAGACTTATAGACATAACATTGATGTTGTAGTTGACAGACTAAAAATCAGGCGTGACGTTGATTTTAAAAGAAGGCTTGTCGACTCCTTGGAAACTGCCGCCGAACTTACTGAAGGTCTAATTACTGTTTTATTTACAGCTGAAGATGATGAGTATGAGAAAAAGTATTCAGAACACTTCGCATGTGTCGATTGTGGAATAAACTTTGAAGAGCTAACTCCAAGGATGTTTTCATTCAATGCTCCTCAAGGGGCATGTCCTGAATGTAATGGTATAGGTTCCAAAATGGAAATTGATCCGGATTTGATTGTCCCGGATAAAAATCTGTCTTTAAACGATGGTGCTATTGCGCCATGGTCTAAATCAACAAAAAGGGAAAACTATTACTACCAAATGCTTGAAGCAGTATCAAAACACTTCAATTTTAGCATGGATGTTCCATTCAATGAACTGGACTCAGAATATCAAAATACTATTTTATATGGATGCAAAGATAAGATTGCCTTCACATTCAAAAGAAGGAATAAATCCTACATGGTAAATCGTAAATTTGAAGGTGTAATTCCAAGAATGGAGCGATTATACATCGAAACCAAATCCAATTATTCAAGAAAATACCTATCAAAATTCATGAGCGACAGGAAATGCCATGTTTGTGATGGAAAAAGGCTTAGGCCTGAGATATTAGCTGTTACTGTGGGTGGAAAATCAATCATTGATGTCTGTGATTTACCAATTAAGGATTCCTATCAGTTTTTCCAAGATTTGGAACTTACAGAACGTGAAAATTTCATTGCAAAAGAAGTTCTAAAGGAAATTAAAGAAAGGTTAAGCTTTTTGGTTGAAGTGGGACTTGATTACTTGTCAATGTCAAGGTCATCTGGTACATTATCAGGTGGGGAAGCCCAAAGAATCAGATTAGCAACTCAAATCGGTTCAGGATTGGTCGGTGTCTTATATATTTTAGACGAACCAAGTATTGGACTTCACCAAAGAGACAATATAAAGCTAATCGAAGCTTTAAAAAGGCTTAAGGATTTGGGAAACACTTTGGTCGTCGTTGAACATGACGAAGAAACTATCCTCTCAGCGGATCATGTTGTAGATATTGGTCCTGGTGCTGGTGAGCATGGAGGTAAGGTAGTGGCTCAAGGAACCCCTTTGGATATAATGAAGAATCCAGACTCCATTACTGGCCAATACATTTCAAGAGTTAAAAAAATTGACATTCCAAAAGAGCGCAGACCTGGAAATGGTCAATTTATTACTATTAGGGGTGCTGCCCAAAACAACCTTAAGCACATTGATGTGGAAATTCCATTAGGCAAATTCACCTGTGTTACTGGTGTGAGTGGGTCTGGAAAGAGTAGTCTGATTAATGAGATATTATACAAAGGTGCTAAAGGCAAACTGTCTAAAACATTCACATTTGCAGGCAAATATGACGAGATTGAAGGCTTGAAAAATGTTGATAAGGTCATTGCAATCAATCAAAAACCAATTGGTAGAACTCCAAGATCAAATCCGGCAACATACACTGGAGTATTTACTGATATTCGAGATTTGTTTGCTAACACTCCAGAATCTAAAGCAAGAGGATACAAGCCTGGAAGGTTTTCATTTAACGTAAAAGGCGGAAGATGCGAAGCATGTTCAGGGGACGGTATCGTTCAGATTGAAATGCACTTTTTAGCGGATGTTTATGTCCCATGTGAAGTCTGTGGTGGTAAAAGATACAATGAAGAGACTTTGGATATCAGATATAAAGGTAAAAATATCTATGAAGTCTTGGAAATGACTGTTGAAGAGGCATTAGAATTCTTTGAAAACATTCCGAAAATCACCAAAAAACTTCAAACATTGTATGATGTCGGTTTGGGCTACATGAAGATAGGCCAACCTGCAACAACATTGTCCGGTGGGGAAGCCCAAAGGATTAAGCTAGCTAAAGAGCTATCACGAAGCAGCACTGGCAAAACATTATATATTTTGGATGAACCAACTACTGGTCTTCATTTTGAAGATATCAAAAGACTTTTAGATGTTTTAGCTAGATTAACTGATGCAGGTAATTCCGTTGTTGTTATTGAGCATAACCTGGATGTTATAAAAACTGCTGACCACATCATTGACTTAGGTCCTGACGGAGGCGATGGAGGTGGTCAAGTAATAGCTACCGGAACACCTGAAGAGATTGCAAAGTCTGGAACCTATACTGGCGAGTTTTTAGAGCGTATGCTTGATGAGAATATAACTCCATATGCTAAAGAATTAGTAGAGGATATAGGAAAATAGTTTTTTCTTCTATTAGTTCAATATTTTTTTTATTTTTATTTTTCACTCGTTTTTTCTTTAATTGTTAAATCATTTCTAATCTAATTTTCTAAATTTTAAGAATCATTTAACTAAATTTATATACTTTCTTGAATAATTTATTAATTATAAGGTAGTTAAGTATTAATTCCTAGGCAATACTTAATTAACTACACTTATCGCTGGTGATAAAAATGAAAGAGTTATACGAAAAGATGATTAACGAGTCAATGGCTGCTCAAAATGCAGACATTGCAGTTATATCAGAAAATAGGTACAATGACTTTAAAATAACTGATGCTAAGCCTTATGCTGATGCAGTTGCGGGCATGAAAGCATTAGATAACCAAGCAGAATCTGTAATTAACTTACACAAAGAATCTGTTAAAAACCATTATGAAATTTTGTCTTCCATTACAGACACTTTGAAATGTGAAGATGATCCTTTCATTGAACACTTCCAAACTCCGCCAATTTTAGAAATCTTATGTGAAGAAGATGGGGAATTTGCAGACAGTGTAGATGCATTTATCCAAGCTATCGCTGACAATGAAGCGTTAATCGCTAAGGAATCAATCAGAAGATATGGTGGATTCTATGGACCAACCTGTGTAGTGGACTTTGCATTAATGCCTGGAAGTACAAGTAATGTCGTAAATCAAATATTGCTTAAAATGGACATTCCAGTACTCCACAAACAAGCAATATTATCTGCGAAATCTTGGGGTATGAATACTTCTTATGGTATTGGTGACGCATTTGCTAATGCTATTGAAGACGGATTCACTGCAACACAAGCGACTGAAAAAGAAATTGAAACATTACAAATGATTTACAAAACTCCAATTGAAGGTCAAGGCACTTTAATGGATGATGCTGACCACTCATCATTTGATGTAAGAGACTACATGAACAAATATAAAAAGGCAATGACTCCTGTAGTTAAAGCAGCAATGGATGACGGCGTGCATTATGGTAACATCGTAACCGTACCAGCATACTGTGTCGGAGATATTGGTCACCACATCGGTCAATCCACATACAACATGTGTAAAGATGACGTGATTATGGCTACTATCCAAGCTACTGCTGGAGTTATTGAAAACTCATTAAGAAACAATCTTGATGTATTCGAAACTCCATTTGATGTGTTAAAACTCTCAACTGGTGCATCTGCATGTGCAACAGAATTCTTATTAGAATTAGATGGATTCACAGCTCCAATTGTTGTTGACATGTTAAATAAAAGATTCCACAACTATGTGCAACAATATCCAAAAAGAGGTGCAGCTGCTGAGCTACACAACTGTGACTTCATGGACATGATTTACAGAGGATTCAATGCAATGAGTAATGCAAGAAAAATGAGATCATCAAGTGGATATGAAATCATTCCTAGAATTAAAGGTATGGAAGTTGACTTCAAACCTATTTTGGAAAACGAAGTTTTAATGAATCCACAAAGATACGCTTATCCTGCATGTGCTATTACAGTAAGATTCTCATCCTTAATGATATTAGCAGACTACCCATGTCTTTTAACTTCAGAACCAATTACAGCAACTATGATGACCAATATTATTGCACTTGATAAAGAAGCACCAGGATCTCCAGTAAGAGGTTGTAAACAATGTGCTTCAGCATGTCTTGCAGATAACAAACACGAATACTGTCAATGGAGAGAAGCTGTATAGGTGAATTAAAATGCCATGTAATATAAGAAAAAAGTTCTTTGCAGAACTTTTAGGAACATTTTTCCTTGTATTTTTTGGTACTGGTTCAGCTGTTGTAACATTATTGATATCTGAAAGCATCACTCCGGGTGCTGCAGGTATTGGGCCTTTAGGAGGACTTGGTGACTGGATTGCAATTGCTTTGGCATTTGGTCTAACTGTAATGATATGTATTTATGTATTCGGTAAGATATCTGGTGCACACTTAAACCCTGCTGTAACTATTGGTCTACTTGTCACAAAAAACATTGCTTTAATTGACAGTATTTACTATATAGTTGCTCAAGTAATCGGTGCATGTTTAGGAAGCCTTGCATTATTCTTATGTCTGGGCACTCCTGCTGTCGCTATCGGCGGGCTCGGTGCAACAGCTCCTGGATTAGGGGTAAGCTACCTTCAAGCCATGTTTGCAGAATTTTTAGGAACATTCTTCCTAATGATGGTTATAATGGGTGTAGCAGTTGACAAAAAGGCGGAACCTGGTTTTGCTGGAATTTCAATTGGTATGACTGTTACTGCGGTAATCGTAGTTTTAGGAGCATTCACAGGTGCTTCAATTAACCCTGCACGTACATTCGGTCCATACTTGATGGACACCTTACTTGGTGGAGCTAACCTTTGGGGATTCTTCCCAATATACTTAGTTGGACCTATTCTCGGTGCAATCTGCGCAGCATTTGCATATGCATATCTTGCAAAAGACAGTGGAGTTTGCGAACTTCCACAACCGTTCCAAGAATAAATCTTTTGATTTATTCTCTTTTTTTTCTTTTTTTTCAATAACTTATTTAATTAAGATTAAACTAATTATTTAATAAGGTGATAATTTGAGTTTTGATATGAAGGAAGCTTTTTTAATTTTTATTCGAGGAGTCCTTATGGGTTCAGCAGACATTGTTCCGGGTGTTTCCGGTGGAACAATTGCATTGATTACTGGAATTTATGCTTATCTGGTCGAAGCAATAAGTAAAATCAGATTTGGATTTGTAAAGCCTCTTTTAAAAGGAGACATTAACGGTTTTATAAATGGCCTATTTGATGAAATCGATTTTAAATTCTTCATCCCATTGGTTTTAGGTATTGGAGTAGCTTTCTTGACACTTGCAAAGGTTGTAACCTACTGTATGGATACGCATACTGCATTAACATATGCATTTTTCTTGGGATTGATTATAGCTTCTGCAGTGATATTATTTAAAAAGCTCGATGAGATCAACTTGAAAAACATATTATTTGCATTATTGGGTGCAGTTTTAACTTTCATATTTGTAAGTTTAAACCCGATTGCCGCAAATCATTCTCTAATAGTGATATTTATTTCCGGAATGATAGCTATTTGCGCTATGATTTTACCGGGCATTTCAGGTTCATTTTTGCTATTGCTTTTAGGTCAATACAAATATATGCTTAATGCTCTTCACCAATTTCAGATTGTTGACATTATCGTTTTTGTGGTTGGAGCAGCAATAGGTATTTTAGGATTTTCGAAAATACTCAACTACTTGCTTAAAAACCATGAAGAAGTGACAATGGCATTTTTAATTGGGGTGATGTTGGGGTCACTAAAAGTTCCGGGTGTTGAAATTATAAATTCTGCGGGCTTTAGCTTTGCAGGTCTGTTCCCATGTCTTATTGTTGCCATAATCGGTTTTGCAATAATTATTATTTTAGAAACTAGATTTGATTATATGGAATAATTTGTGAAACAGGATGCATTGTTTTTGAATTGACAAAAAATTCCATTAATTTGGCAAATTTTTTGTCGAAAAAATTTTATTTTTTTTTATTGTACTAAATTTATATTTTTAATAAATAACTCTTTTTAAATCCTTAATTTCTTATTTTCAAATGTAAGTGAGTGCTTGCATTCGAAAAACTATTTATATGTGGTTGTTTAAAGTATTAAGTAGGTGTGATGTGTTCTTTGAAAATTTAAAGAAGAAAAACATCAGACTAAAAATTATGATTTATGTGATGATGAATTGACAATTGAAAAAGGAATCTTACGCAATAAGATTTGTACTAAGCAGTTGAACTTAATACAATTATGAGGTGAAATTATAATGGTCATTGTGTGATTAGGACATTTGATTTTTTATCAGTAGCGATTGCATATAAATAAGGTTATTTTCTGAATTGATTTATTGGAGGTGAAAAAATGGATTTTTCAAGTGTATTGGATGTTATATTAAACGCATTAGGTGGATACCACCAAAATTAAAAACAAAAAACAAAAAACAAGAAAGGGAGGTGAAATCATGGATTATGAGTTATTCATTGATATATTTGAAGCAACAAGACCAATAAGACATTATTAATATAAAATAATTTACAATTCGCAAAAATTTACGGAGGGAATGTAATGCTGCGAATTAATATTTACTCAAAGATACTGCCTGTCCATTCAAAAAAATTTAGACGGGCAGTTTTTTGATCTTTACTATTTTTTTTATATGTTTTTAAACTGATTTAATAGGTTTTTTCAGTATTTTTTTTTTGATAAAACGGATAGCAACAATACAAACATGTTAATGATTTTCGAATAACTATCACTAAATCAAAATCTTGTATTCGGATTTTGTATATGGTAATCAGATTTTTTAAAATTTATTAACAATCAACAATATAAATTAAAGCAATGCTAGTTTTAAAAAAGATTAAAAAACAGTGGAGATTATATCCGATAGGTTCTCCAAAAGGTGCGCTAAATCACAAAAGGGAACCTGAATTTGTTGGAAACATTAAATTTACTAATAATGGGGATTCATTATCTATTTCAAGATTTGTAGCTGATTATAACTTTAATGACAACTCCACATTAAATGAGAAGCTGATGCCTCCTGGAGAGGTTATAAAGCTTTTACGTTCGCAGGCAGTTTTTTTGGCAACTCCCGATGAGATGGTAGAAAAATTCCTGAAGTCACTCAATATTAAAGTAAGAAAAACCCAGGTATGTGATTTTTGTGCATATGAAGGAAATATCACTATTGTCAATTCATCCTATTCATTTAAACATAACAATCAATTAATCTGTAAGGATTGTGCATATGACACAATTAAGGAAGAAATCAAGCTTCAGGGATTTGACAAAAAGATTTTCAGAAATCTTAAAAATACCTTGGAAAAGACAGGAAGTCTGGAGAAAACATTATCAGTTCTTGATCCTCAATTCGATCCTATAAAGAACAGGAATTTAACCTTATTCGATAAAACAAAAAAATCAAAGCATATCATTCCTCCAGTTGACATGAAAAGGCTCAAAATTCCACATGATTTTAAGCAAGTTCTCCTTGATTCTGGAAACACTAAGCTATTGCCCGTCCAATATTTGGCCATAAAGGAGGGGCTCCTTAAAGGAGAGGATTTGCTTGTTGTAAGTGCAACAGGTTCCGGTAAGACTTTAGTCGGAGAGCTTGCAGGCATAACTGAAGCTTTGAACGGCAAAAAATTCATTTTCCTAACCCCTTTGGTTGCTCTTGCTAATCAGAAATACAGAGATTTCAAAAAGAAATACTCTCAATTGGGATTGAAAGTTGCAATTAAGGTCGGAAGAAATCGCGTTAAAGCAAAGGGTGAGCTTAAGCTGCCTGATTCTGATGTTTCAAAGGCAGATATTGTTGTTGCAACTTATGAGGGAATTGATTATCTATTGAGAAACGGCAATTCAAAGTCGTTGCATGGTCTTGGAGTGGTTTTGATAGATGAAATTCACATGATAGATGATGAAGACCGTGGAACAAGATTGAACGGTTTGATTAAGCGATTGAAGAATCTATATCCGAAAACCCAAATTATCGGACTTTCCGCAACAGTAAAGAATCCTGAATTTTTGGCTTCTGAATTCAACATGAAGCTGGTTCAATATTCAGAGCGCCCGGTTCCTTTAGAGAGACATCTGGTCTATACAAGAAATGAATCCCAAAAGCGTTATCTCATGAGAAAGCTTGTTCAAAAGGAATTCAACACCAAATCCAATAAAGGCTTTAGAGGGCAAACAATTATTTTTACCAATTCAAGGCGCAAAACTCATCAGATTGCCAATTATCTAACAAATAAAAGGGTTAATGCACAGGCATATCATGCAGGTTTGTCATATTATAAAAAGGAAAAAATCGAAAAGGATTTCGATAAGGGTAAGATTTCCTGTGTCGTTACTACCGCAGCCCTTGCAGCGGGCGTGGACTTTCCGGCTTCACAAGTAATATTCGATTCGCTTGTAATGGGAAACAAATGGATTAACCCAAATGAATTCTCGCAGATGTTGGGTCGTGCCGGAAGGCCGACTTATCACGATAGGGGTATCGTATATCTGCTTCCTGAAGTTGGAAACGATTTTGCAGGCGAATCTGAAGAGGCAAAAGCACTAGATTTATTAGAAAGTAATCATGAAGATGTCTATATTGAGTATGATGAAGAGTCTGCTTATGAGCAGATTCTAGCGGACATTTCATCCACTTCAATCAAGTCAATCGATGAGCTGAACAAGTTTTATAGGGACATTGACGTTCCGGTTTCACTTAAGATAGCTGCCGATGAAATGGAAGATTTGGGTTTGATTGATATTTCACCGTCAAATAAACTAAATGTTACAAGATATGGAAGAGCTACATCGGTTTCATTCTTGTCAATTGAGGAAGCGGAGTTTATCAAGAATACATTAAACGATAATCATTATCTGCAGAGATATGTGGGTTTGTCTCCAATGTATAAGAAAAAGGACAAATATGATAAGCTGATGGTTTTAATCCTTGCAATGGCCTTGGATTTGGAGATGTTTGAAAACGCATATCTGTCAAGTGTTATCCACAATCAGATTTCTAACGCCTTGAAAATCAAGTTCTCAACAAGATTGTTTGCAGAATCCACATTGGATATCATATCCTCTGGTGAAGCCATTGAAAAGGTCGACAAAAAATTCCAAGATGCATTGATAGCTCTCCAAACAGACTTCATGCAGTGCAATTGTCAGGACAGGCCATTTTGCGGCTGTATGCAGAGAGGAATATCAGAAGTCATCATTAATGAACGATTAAAAGGCAAGGATCCGCAGGACATATCAACCAAATTGTTCAGAAAATATCAGATTCAGGTCTATCCGGGAGATATTTTCTCATGGCTGGACAATTTCGTCAAGAATTTAGATGCAATTAAGAGAATTTCAAAATCATTTAATAAAAATAATATAGTTAAAAAAACTAACTATTTAATTAAGAAAATAGAAAATGGGTGAAATGCAATGTATGCAGAAGATAAAATTTTAGTTGGTTGTAATGAGAACGAAAATGTGTTTTTATTACCTAAAATGGCCAATAGACATGGTGTAATCGCTGGTGCAACAGGTACTGGTAAAACAGTAACTTTAAAAGTCTTAGCTGAATCTTTTTCAGATTTGGGAGTCCCTGTATTTTTAGCAGATATGAAGGGTGATGTTTCAGGACTTGTAAAGATAGGCTCAACAAATGATTTCATTGCAAAAAATGTTGAAGCATTTTCTCTTGAAGAAAAAGGATTTAATTTCAAAACATATCCTGTCGAATTTTGGGATTTATTCGGTGAAAAAGGTCTTCCCGTAAGGGTAACCCTATCTGAAATGGGACCGATGTTGCTTTCTAAAATCTTAAACTTATCTGAAGCGCAAACAGGTGTTTTAAATATTATATTTAGAGTTGCTGATGAGGAATCTCTTTTGATTATTGACTTAAAAGATTTAAAAGCAATGATCAACTATGTTGTTGAGAATAAGGACAAGTATGAAAGTCAATATGGTGCAATTTCCCCTAAATCAGCCAATACAATTTTAAGGACTTT
>JAEIGA010003996.1_pt1 | contig 22866 bp, 17 predicted proteins | sample 9270691 | NCBI WGS metagenome assembly JAEIGA01 (sample SAMN17057246, study PRJNA624740) | gut metagenome | biome: biome; isolation source: fecal sample | host: Bos grunniens | place: China: Xizang | collected 2019 | reverse complement strand
CGCTCGCCCCATACGTTTTCATAGATGTCCTGAATGGAGACAACTTCTCCCTTGCGGGAGAACAGGTAGGAAATGATGCTCATTTCAAGATCGGTCATCTCCACTCTTTCTTCGTTCTTCATCACAACACGTTTTTCAAGATCCAGAGAGATGCCCTGTGCTTCCGTGACTTTGCCACGGTAAACCAGATAGCGCCGCAGGAGAGAGTGGACCTTTGTAACAAGTTCCTCCTTCAGAAACGGCTTTGTCAGAAAGCTGTCGCCGCCGATGCTGTACGCAGCCAGTTTATCTTCCTGCTGTGTTCTTGCCGTAAGAAACAGTACGGGAACGACAGAAAAGGCGCGAAGGCGTTCGCACATTTCAATCCCGGAGATGTCCGGCATCATAATATCCAAAATGATCAGATCGATATCCCGATTGTTTTTTGCGATCTCCAGAGCTTCAAGACCTCCGGATGCCTCTATGATGGAGTAACCCTCTGTTTCCAGCTGAAGCCGAACCAGGGATCGGATACTGCTGTCATCATCCACAATCAGTATTACGGCCCGTTCACCCATCTGTTTGACATCTCCTCTCTTGTCAGCCAATTGTTCATAAACAGCAACTTAACTAATTAATTTTACCATTACACTTTATTTAATTGTTGTTTTTTAAGATTTATTAAGAGACTGGGAAATGTCGGAACCGTAGAGAAAACATGTGAGAACAATCACAGGAAAGAACATGGGATGAAGTCGTAATATATGTTATAATCATTACAGATTTATGAGAATAATAAACCGGTGGAACCCGGTTCCGGAGGGATGCAGATGAAAACAAAGCTTACTCCCCGCTTCTGGACGGCCCTGATCCTGTTTAGTCTCATCGGTCAGGTGGCATGGGTCGTTGAGAACATGTATCTCAATGTTTTTATATACAAGATGTTCCATGCCAGTGCAGGAAACATCTCCGCCATGGTGGCTGCCAGCGCAGTAGCCGCGACCGTGACTACGGTATTTGTCGGCGCATGGTCCGACCGCGTAGGAAGAAGACGGATCTTCATGAGTCTCGGATATATCTTATGGGGCCTCTCCGTCGGAGGGTTCGCTCTGCTGCGCATGGATCTGATCAGTGCCGTGATTCCGGCAACGGCCTCCGCCGCAGCAGTGGGCGTAACACTGACAATCATTCTGGACTGCGTGATGACCTTCTTCGGATCGTCTGCCAATGATGCCGCTTACAACGCATGGCTGACGGATAATACGGACTCCACAAACCGCGGTGCGGCAGAGGGAATCAACTCCATGATGCCTCTGGTGGCAATCCTGGTGGTGTTCGGCAGCTTTATGGCCTTTGATCTGGATCAGTCCAGAAGCTGGAGCATTATATTTACCATCATCGGCGGTGTTGTGTTCCTGGTGGGAATTGCGGGATTCTTCCTTGTGGATGATCACGCCACGAGGCCGACGGAGACCGGGTACTGGGAGAACGTGTCCTATGGTTTCCGGAAGACGACGGTACGGGAGAACAGGGAGCTGTACCGGAGTTTTCTTCTGTTTATCCTGTTTAACATTTCCATTCAGATCTTCATGCCGTATCTGATCCTCTACTATGAAGTGGCTCTTGGCATGGAAAACTATGTCCTGATAATGGCACCGGCGATTATTCTGGCGGCAGGCGTAACGGCCGTATGGGGGCGGGTCTATGATTCCAGAGGTTTTTCCTTCGCGGTGAAGATCGCCCTGCTGTGGCTGGTGCTGGGTTTTGTCGTCCTGTTCCTGTTCCGGAATACCGCATTGGTATTCATCGGATCGCTTCTTATGATGTGCGGTTATCTGTCCGGAATGGCGGTATTTGGTGCGAGGATCCGTGACTATACCCCGGAGGGGAAAGCGGGAATGCTGCAAGGCATTCGCATTTTCTCTCAGGTCCTGATCCCCGGTGTCGTAGGTCCTTTCATCGGAAAGACGGTTCTGCAGAATGCGGAAGTGATCCTAAATAACGATGGAACCACATCCTTTATTCCCAATGCCAACATTTTCCTGGCGGCACTGGTACCTGCAGCGCTGGTGCTGCTCTGGATCCTGTTCCGGAAAAAAGCGAAGTGACAACAGCTAACAACAAAAAACCTGTATGGCTCCTTGGCCATACAGGTTTTTTCTGTAATTATACTATTTGTTCAGATGCAGCAGATTTCGGGGAATGTGGCAGTATCCCAGGGGATTCTTGTCCAGATATTTCTGATGATATTCTTCTGCTTCCCAGAAATTCTCCAGAGGTCTCACTTCCACTGCCAGAGAACGGCCTGCCTTGTCCGTCTCCTCGCCGATGACCCTGGAGATGTCCGCAATGAGGGATCGGTCCGTGTAGTAGATCCCCGTGCGGTACTGAGTCCCGAAATCCCCTCCCTGCCGGTTGACGGAGAGAGGATCGATGGTCATAAAGTAATAGCGCAGGAGCGTCTGAGTCGGCAGTATGTTCTCGTCATACCGGATCCGCACGGTTTCCGCGTGGCCGGTATCCCGATGGCAGACATCCTCATAGCTGGGGTTCTCGGTTTTTCCGTTTGCGTATCCAACCGCGGTTTCCAGAACACCATCGAACTGGTCGATGAATTTCTGGGTGCCCCAGAAACAGCCGCCGGCCAGGTAAATCTCTTTCAAACCCGACCCTCTCCTTTCTCAATACAGATCATGATGCTTCGTCATGTCCGTCAGTATCCGGACGGCTTCCGCAGGACGGTGATTCATCAGTGCGATAAAGGCTTCCAGATGCTGCTTTTTCACCGGTCCCATATTGACGATGCGCAGGGGAGACCCCAGAAGGGATTTCTCGAACATGGGATCCGGATTTCCTCTGAGTTTCAGCTGAATCAGCTGGTTGATGACCTTTCCGAAGAGGGAGGCCTTCAATTCCTGAATGGAAGTATCCTTCGTAAAGGGTCTCGGTTTCCGTACTGCGGGGATGTCGTGTCCGAGAAGTTTTGCGAAAGAGGAATCTTCCACCGTAAACACACCGTTTTCTACTTTGAAATACCATTCCGGCATATCGGAATGAGGAAGTGTATTGCCGCTGGCGTTAAACACCCCGGTAAGCCGGATGTCCCGGCTGGAAGAGCCGATGGACACACGGTAGGTTCCGGCCTCTACACTCCAGTCATCCAGTGCAGTGTCATAATACTGGAGATCGGAATCCGTAAGTTCAAACCGCACTTCCGCATGGGCACCCGGTTCCAGCCGGATCTTCTGGAACTGCTTCAGTTCCTTTTTGGCGCGGGGGATGCGGGAGGCCGTATGACCGAGATACAGCTGCACGACTTCCTGCCCCGACACCTTTCCGGTGTTCTTCACATCGCAGGTGATGATGACGTCATTGCTGTTTCCGGGAACGACAGAGGGAACGGTCTCGATTCGGAGACCGGAATATTCAAATGAAGTGTAGGACAGTCCGTGGCCGAAGGGGAACAGTACTTCCGACTGAACCGTATCATAATACCGGTAACCGGAATAAATGCTCTCACGGTACTGTGCCTGCAGCAGATCGTTGGCATAGTAAGCATAGCAGGGAGTATCTTTCGCTCGAAGCGGAAAAGACTCTGCCAGATGTCCGGAGGGATTGACCTGACCGGTGAGAAGACGGAACGCTGCTTTTCCTCCCTGACAGCCGGACAGATACATCATCAGTACGGATTTTACATTGTTGATCCACGGCATGGTGACCGGGGAACCTGCCTGAAGGACCACGATCACGTTGGGGTTTGCCGCGGCCACCTTGCTGATGAGGGTATTCATTGCCTTGGGAAGAGAGAGATCCGACCGGTCGAAGCCTTCCGATTCATAGGAGTCGGGGAGACCGGCCATGATGATGACCTTATCCTTTTTCCTGGCAATCTTGCAGGCGTGTTTCACCAGACCGGAGTCTGCCTTCTTCAGATCGTCATCCAGTGAGTATCCGTCGGCATATTCAAATACCAGGGCGGAGGTGTTGATCACATCGTAGAGACAGTCTACCGCCAGAGAATTGACCTTGCTGCTGCCGCCGCCCTGATAGCGCGGACGTTTCGCCAGCATGCCGATGAGAGCAACGGAATCGTCTTTCTTTATGGGAAGAAGGTTTTTATCATTCTTTAACAGCACCGCACTCTGTTCCGCCGCCTGTTGTGAAAGACGGAGGTGTTCGTGAAGATCGGGGTGAACGGAAGGATCCCGGTAATAGTTTCCTTTGGCGATGAGTTCCGCGGTACGGCTGGAAGCACGGAATGCTTCCTTTGGTGTCAGAGTCCCGTCAAGGATACCTGCCTGAAGCTGTTCCAGCGTGCCGTTGTCTCCGCCGGGCATCTCCAGATTCAGCCCGTTTCGGACCGACGCCACGGAATCACTGACTCCGCCCCAGTCCGAAAAGAAGGCTCCCTGAAAACCCCAGCGGTCCCGGGCGGTCTCGTTCATCAGCCAGCCGTTTTCCGCACAGTAGGTCCCGTTGAGTTTGTTGTAGGATGTCATGACAGCCCATGGCTGGGAGCGGCGGATGATGCGCTTGAACTGAAGCAGATACAGTTCCATCAGTGCGCGCCGGTCTACGATGCTGTCCGATACCATGCGTCCGTATTCCTGAGAATTGGCGGCAAAGTGCTTGATGCATGCACCGACCCCATGATCCTGAAGTCCTTTTACCAGAGGAATGGCCATTTCACTGGATACCACCGGGTCTTCGGAGAAGTATTCAAAGTTTCTGCCGCACAGCGGGCTCCGCTTGTGATTGACGCCGGGACCCAGCAGGACCTGGACATCTTTTTCCTGAGCCTCTTCCGCCAGTGCTTTTCCTATTTTATACATCAGCTCCCGGTCAAAAGAGCACGCCAGTGCCGAAGCGGTGGGATAGCATACCGCCGGCTCGGAAGGAGCCATGGCCAGACCGGTGGCCTGCCCGGATTCTTTCCGGAGCCCGTGGGGTCCGTCGGACACGCGAATCGCACTCATGTTCTGCCGGGGCAGGGCATGCGTCTGCCAGAAATTCGCCCCGCTGAGGAGCTGCAGTTTCTGATCCATGCTCAGGGAACTGCTGAGTTTCTTTCCCTGCCGTCTGAAATCGGAGTTTTTTCTGTTGTCTGCCATGGTCTCACCCGCGTTTCTTTTTTATAGAACTATCATATTTCATTCGATTACCCATTTCAAGTGGAAGCGGAGTCCAGATGCCGTGCAGAAGAGGATTTGATAGCAACTGCCTTGAGCACACTGCAAAAGTAAGGTATACTTTAAAGATGTGTTCCATGAAACACTCAAATCATTTTTAGGAGAACATTACGTGACCATAGAAGAAGCAAGAGCGTGGCTGGACAAAAGTCCGTTTCATGAAAAATGCGGGATCCAGGTGGACAGTGTGGGAGTCGGATCCTGCGTGATGAGTGCCCGGATCGAAGAAGAGGACAGGAACCTGTGGGGGATCGCCCACGGTGGATTTGTCGCCACCATCTGTGACGCCGCTTCCGGTCTGGCTGTCAGGACCACGCATGACGAATACTGTGTGACTACATCGTCTACCATGCACTATCTTGAACCGGCCAGAGGGGATCTGATCCGGGCGAAAGCAAAGTTGCTGAAAGACGGGCATGCGATTTCCGTAGTGGAAGTATCCGTATATGGAGACGATAAACTCTTGGCGGAAGGATCTTTTGAGTTCTTCTGTGCTGCAGGAAAGCAGGGACAGGATGAGAGATAATAAAAGAAAAACAGGAGCACTTCTGTGCGTTCTTTTTCTGGTGCTGTCTCTGTGCGGATGCGGTGCCGGAAGTCAGGAGATCAGCATAGAATCTGAGGATGAGAGCACAGAACAGCATGACCTGTATCGGATCGGGATCGTGCAGGAATCCGAGGATGCGTTCTGGAACAAAGTGACAAAGAGCGTCCAGCGGGAACTGTACGTGAAAGGAAAGCAGGCCGGGATCCGGTTTGACTACAAAAAATACACGGAAGTTGCCGACGGAAAGCGCCCGCTGATCGATGAGATCGGCCAGGACTTCCTTGATGCGGAAGTGGACGGCATCATCGCAATTGGACCGCTGGCGGCGAAGCGCATGAAGGCGTGCACCAAGGGAACGGGAATCCCTGTCGTGTTTGCAGTGACCACGGATCCCCTTGAGGAAGGCCTGATCAAATCGATGGAACGGCCTGAGAGCAATATCACCGGAGCGACAGATATCATCGAGATCCGCACGCTCCTGCAGATGATGCTCTCAGCGGATTCGGATATCGAGAGAGTGGGTCTGCTCTACAACAGCGAAAATGAAAGCTCCCGCCAGTCCATGGCGGAAGCAAAACGGTATCTGGACAGCAAGGGTATCGGGTTTGAGGAAGCCATGGGATCCAATGATGATGAGATCTTCAGCGCGGCCTATGCGCTGGTGGAAGACGGTGTGGATGCCGTGATAACGCCGGCGGATCCGGCGGTGCTGAACAGCGAGCAGTCCATCTATCAGCTGTTCATCGATGCCGGTATTCCTCACTATGGAGGAACCGAGGAATTTGCCGTTCAGGGCGCATTTCTGGGATATGGCGCCAATGGCAAGGAGCTGGGTATTGCTGCCGCGGATCTGGCAGCGGAGATCCTCATTGAAGGAACCGCAGTCAATGAACTGCCGGTGCAGATCCTGACACTGGGAGTTGCTACCGTCAATAGCGAGACGGCGGAATCCATCGGTGTCAATGTGGACTCCATCCGAAAAGAATTCCGCTCCATCTGCGGAGAAGTTTCCAGTACGAAGACCGCCGTTGCGGCGGTGCGGCAGACGGAAGAACCGGAATCCTATTAAAACCAAAAGTCTCAAACAAGCCCACTTGGGTTTGCTTGAGACTTTTTTTCATTCGTTCATACTTCCGGTACGGTATCCCTGCAGATCTACGGAAACATGTTTGAAACCGAGGTCTTTCAGCATGTGATTGACGGATTCCCGTGTGCGCTTTTCGAAAAAGCGGTCCATATCTTCCGGCAGCAGTTCAATGCGTGCCATCATCCCGTGGATCCGGACCCGGCACTGGCGGAATCCAAGATTATGAAGACCCATTTCCGCCTGTTCCACCATGTGAAGTTTGTTTTCCGTGATGGCTTCCCCGTATACAAAGCGGGACGCCAGACAGGCGAAGGACGGCTTGTCCCAGGTGGGCAGGCCGAACTGATTGGACAGCTCCCGGATCTCGGATTTGTAAAAACCGGTTTTCTGCAGCGGACTGAGGATCCCAAGTTCTTCGATCGCGATTTTGCCGGGACGGTAATCGCTGCGGTCATCCATATTGGAGCCTTCCGCCACCGTCAGGATTCCGTGTTCTGCAGCCAGAGACTGGATGCCAGTGAAGAGATCCTTTTTGCAGTGGTAGCAGCGATCCCTAGGATTCGTCTGAAAATGAGGTTTTGACAGGTCTCCGCTGGGGTAGAACTCCTGCTTGATCCCGTATTTACTGCAAAACAGGCGCGTCTCCTTTTCATCGGAACTGGGGAAAATGGGGGATACCGCTGTCACGGCAAGAACACTATCGCCCAGCGCTTCCTTGGCGGCATACAGGAGAAAAGAAGAATCCACTCCGCCGGAAAAGGCAACTGCGATACAGTCGAACTGACGCAGATAGGACAGCAGCGCCTGGTATTTGGTTTCCAGATTCTGATCAGTCATTGCTTGCGCCTCCGTTTTCTTTGCCAGAACGGATCGTGATCTCAAGACGGACTGCATAGTCTTCCTGATAATCATGCAACTGCCCGTCCTGAGCGCTGAGTATACGGCGGGGACCGCCGGTGATCTTCACAACAGCGGATTCCATGCGGTCACTGGAGAGAAGGCGCCGGACCCGTTCCCGGTTGTTGCGACCGATGGTTCCTACGGTCTTGCCCTGAACGACTACGGCAACTTCCTCGCCCTGGATATTCAGCTGGGCTGGCAGTGGTTCAAATGTGTAGGGATAGAGGTTCTCTCCTCCGATCTGCTTGGCGATGATCGCCTCGCGATCCAGCAGATAGTCCGGATTTTCGGTGCCAAGCGACCGGATCTCTTCCGTGTGGTATTCCACTCCGGAGAGCTTGTAGTTTTCGATGCGGGGGATCTCAGGCGATTCCGAATTGTCGGCAGCAGCAGAAGGGTCTTTGCTGCGGTCAAACAGCTTGTTGCTGAGAAAGTTCGGAAACAGAAGCAGGAAGATCCCGCAGAGAATGAAAGGGATCCCCACTATGGGATTGATGATGGTCACAAAAGCGCCGGATAGAACGACGACCAGCAACCCGATAATCGTGGCAACAAGATGTCCGAACACAAAGATCCCTCCTTAAAAAAAGTGGTTTTATTGTACCATGTTCCGTCGATGCAAACAATTCCTTGAGATGGAAAATGACAACTTTGCAGAAAAGTGGGGAAGGGCGGATTTTGGCTTGTTAATTTTCTTGCAAAAGCACAGTTGCTTTTATACAATAAATGGTAACAAAAGTATAAGGCATCGAATTGAGGGACCTTAATCAATAAGCGAAAGAAGAAGGAGATTCAAAAATGGCACAACTAAGACCAAAGATCGTCCGGCTCTGTCATGTTGTCGGAGGATTGACCGGTGTAGTCAACAAGATTGATGAAAACGCACCGGAATACTACAGCCTGGCAAGCATCCTGACGGATGATGAAGCCGATGTGGCCATTGCGGCCGGCCTCCGCAAGGACAGAACGGTCGGATATCTGGCTAAGAAAGTCGGAAAACCGGTGGACGAGGTGGAAAAAATAGCCAAGCACCTTGCCTGGATCGGCGTGTTCCGCTGCACGTATGACAAAAAGTTAGGGGAAGATGTGTACTTCATGCAGATCTTCGCTCCCGGCATCATGGAGATGCTGGTCAACAACCAGGAACTTCTGGATACTCACCCGGAAGTGGGCAAGGCATTTGAGGAATACACCCGTATCCGCATGCAGACCATGTCCCCGCTCATCCCCAACGGCTATGGTCTGATGCGCGTTATCCCCGTTGAGAGCGCCATCAAGGACATTCCCAATGTTCATGATTATGAGAGACTCAGCTATTATCTCGACAAGTATGACAAATTCTGCGTGTCTCCCTGCTCCTGCCGTGCTTCCCGTTCCTCCATCAATGACGGATGCGGACACCTGGCGGAAGAGATGTGCGTTCAGATGGGTAAGGGTGCAGAACATTATATCCGCACCGGCCGTGCCCGTGAGATCAGCAAGGAAGAAGCGCTGGAGATCATTCACCGCGCCGAAGAGAACGGACTGATGCATGATATTCCCAACATTGAGGAAGCCGGTGAGAGTGCTGCGATCTGCAACTGCTGCGCCTGCGCCTGTTTCGGACTCCGCGTCGGCCTGATGTTCGGTGCCCGTGACGCGATCCGTTCCAACTTCGTTGCGGAGATCGATGAAGCCAAATGTGTTGCCTGCGCACAGTGTGTGGAAGCCTGCCCGGCAAACGCACTGCGACTCGGACAGAAACTCTGCTCCAAGACGGAACTGGAGATGCCGGAATACACCAAGCTGGCCGATCATCTGATATCCAAGGCCGCGTGGAACCCCGATTACCGTGAGAACCGCGAGGACGTCATGCCTTCCGGTACGGCTCCCTGTAAAGTGGCCTGCCCGGCTCACATTCCCGTACAGGGCTATCTGAAGATGGCGGCTCAGGGAAGATACAAGGAAGCCCTGGATCTTATTAAAACCGAAAACCCGCTGCCTGCAGTATGCGGACGTATCTGCAACAAGAAATGCGAAGAGGAATGCACCCGCGGCGGCGTGGATGAAGCAGTTGCCATCGATGAGGTGAAACGTTTCATCGCAGACCACGATCTGCAGGCGGAGACCCGGTCCATTCCCAAGATGGTCAACCAGATCGGAAGACCCTATGAGGAGAAGATCGCCGTGATCGGTTCCGGCCCGGCCGGCCTGAGCTGCGCCTTCTATCTGGCAAAGAAAGGCTATCCCGTTACGGTATTTGACCGCAACCCGGTCCCCGGCGGAATGCTAACCATGGGAATCCCCAATTTCCGTCTGGAGAAAGACGTCCTCAATGCTGAGATCGACATCATCCGTGAGATGGGAGTCGAGTTCAAGTGCGGTGTGGAAGTGGGCAAGGATATTACTATCCAGCAGCTTCGCGACGAAGGCTACAAGGGATTCTATCTGGCCATCGGCGCCCAGAAATCTGCCCCCATCGGTGTTCCCGGTGAGGATCTGAAGGGCGTTTTCGGCGGTGTGGATTTCCTGCGTGATGTGAATCTGGATAAGGCTCCGTCCGTCGGCAAGAAGTGTGCTGTTATCGGTGCCGGTAACGTGGCCATGGACGTCTGCCGTACGGCAGTCCGTCTTGGCGCGGAAGAGACCTATATCATCTACCGCCGCAGCGAGGCAGAGATGCCGGCGGATCCCGAAGAAGTGGAAGAAGCCAAAGAGGAAGGCGTGGAATTCAAGTTCCTGCGCGCCCCGGTGGAGATCATCGGCAGCAGGGGCAAGGTGAAAGCCCTGAAAGTGGAAGTCATGAAGCTTGGTGATCCGGATGAAAAAGGACGCCGCAAACCGGTTGGTACCGGCGAGTTTGAGACCATCGAGGTGGATACCGTCATCGGCTCCATCGGTCAGGTCGTGGATTGGGGCAGCCTGGATGTCGGTCTCCTGAAGACCAATAAGAAAGGCATCGCCGAAGCAGATGAACTGACCTATCAGAGTGCGCAGCCGGATATCTTCGTCGGCGGTGACTGCTACACCGGACCGAGCTTTGCAATCAATGCGATTGCCGCAGGTAAGGAAGCCGCGATCTCTCTGCACCGTTACGTACATCCCGGACAGACTCTGACCATGGGCCGTGACCGCCGCGTCTATCGTTCTCTCAACAAGGACGCTGCGGAGATCCCCGAGGGATACGATACCGGACGCCGTCAGGTACGCGGATACAATGCGGAAAAGGCAAAGACCTTCGCGGACGCAAGAATGACCTTTACCGAGGAACAGGTCCGCAAGGAAACGGCACGCTGCCTTGGCTGCGGAGCCACGAAAGTGGACGAATATCTCTGCATCGGCTGCGGCCTGTGCACCACCAAGTGTGAGTTCGATGCGATCCATCTGAAGAAAGTCCGCGACTGGCATGCAGGCACCTTTGAGACCATGCCCATCAAGGCGGCAGAAGGTCTGGTCAAGAAAGCCGGTAACATCGTGAAAAAGGCGGTTAGCAAATAATGCATGAGCTTGGAATATGTGATGCAATGCTGAAGATGGTACGCGGTATCATCAAAGATGAACAACTGGAAGAAGTGCAGCGTATCACAGTGGAGGTGGGGACCCTCAGCGGAGTCGTTCCCAGCTACCTGGCGGATGCATGGGTGGCGGTGACGGACGGTACGGAGCTCGATGGTGTTGAGTTCGTGATTGAGGAACTGGAAGGAGCGGCAGCCTGTATGGACTGCGGAGAGGAGTTCCCGGTCAATCTCACCAGCGCCATAAAATGCCCGAGCTGCGGCAGCGCCAAAGTGACACCGCTCACCGGAAGGGATCTCACGCTGAAGGAGATCCTGGCAACATAAAAGAAAAGATCTTCGCCGTTGCGGCGAAGATCTTTTTTCATCCGTTTGACAATGACAAAGCCCGTGAAAAACGATATAATGGGAAAAACAAAAGCGGGAGGAAACACAATGGATATTATCCGACCGGAAGAGCTGAAAGAACTGACGGCAAACCTTCCTATGGAAGGCATCGTTCTCATCGGAAGCTATGCGGTGAAAACCGCAAAGAGCGGAAGTGAATATATTGACGGAAAAATCCAGTCCGGTCATTCCGTGAAATTCCGGGCATGGTCCAGCAGCCGCGCATTTCAGAAACTGAAAGAGAACCCGCTGGCCAATCATGTCTGTTCCATTTCCGGACGTGTGGATGAATATCAGGGCAGTTATTCGGTGATCATCGATGACCTGCAGGAAGTGACCGGGTATTCCATCGGGCAGTTCATGCCGGAACTGTATAATACGGAAGAATGGTTTCTGGCGCTGCAGGAAAACTCCTGCCGGATGCTCTCGGAAAAGGGACGGGAAACACTGGACCGGCTCCTTTATCAGAATGAAACGCTGGTTTCCCGCCTGAAGGAAGAGTTTGCCGCGATGAGCCACCACGACAACTGCAAAGGCGGGCTGTTGGCGCATACCGTAAAGATGGTGGATTTTCTCCCTATCGTACTGGACAATTACCCGATCCTGTTTTCGAATAAGGATTCCTCCGGTCAGATGAAGGAATCACCGGACAAACGGGATCTTCTGGTGATCGGATGTATTCTCCACGATATCGGAAAAACAAGAGAGATGGATTACGGGGTCTACCAGAAGGGATCGTTCGTCTCGCATCGATTCTTCGGTGCCGAGATGGTGGAGGAGCATAAGGATTATATCGTGAAACAGTACGGAGAGGAATGGTTCTATCATCTGATCGCGATCCTGCTTCAGCATCATGATCAGTTCGGAGATCCGTGCCGGGATGTGTATGCGCTGATCGTGCATAAGATCGACGATATTGAAAGCAGTCTGACGAATCTCAGTCAGGAGATCGAACAGAACGGCAATACCGATCCTTCCGGACAGTTCATATGGTATGACAACAAGACCCTGTATTATTGAACGCAAAAAAACGCTGAGCTCATGCTCAGCGTTTTTTGTTGCTATATGGACTCACACGGCGGCTTCAAAGCTGCCGTATACTTTTGCCCCGTCAATGGCGGCGACTTCCGTAACATCAAACTCGATGGGAGCATCACTTGCCTGAGTAAAGGCGCACTTCAGCACGGCAGTGTCATCGGGAGCGACTGCAGCATTCATGGCGGCACCGCCGTCATAGAGAGGCGAATTGGAGATGGTAGCCATGGAAATGGACATGCCGTCCTGGAATGCCTGGCAGGTGAGGGTCTCAATGGGAACGATGGCATCCGGACCCTTGTTGGTCAGTTGGAAAGTGATGATGATCGCTGTGTTGCCATTGTCATCTCCGCAGTAATCACAGCCAATGAGCTTTATGTGACAGCTGCCCAGATCACCTTCCGGTTCACCGGGAATATCACTGAGAAGCACCGTGTTGGCAGTCGCTGACGGATCCGCAGCCTGCTCAGCCTCGGCAGGTGCAGTGCTGGACTCCGCAGCTGCATTGTCCGATGCCGGTTCCTGCTGTGCCTCGGCAGTACCGGTATTTGCAGCGGTGGAGACGTCTTCCGTTCCGCACGCACAGAGAATGAAAATCATGCTGAGAGCCAAAAGAACAGCAAACAGTTTTTTCATGGTTTACCATCATCTGCCAGAAGTCGGCAGATGCTCCTTTCGAGATGTATTATTCCTGACTTCAATTATAGAAAGCCTTAAGAAATATTTGTGACATTTCTATTAAATATTTACGATCATGTGGTCAGTTCCACGGAACTGCCGCCGGTGCGGTCTTTGCGAACGACGATCTGTTGATCGATCCGGTCCCGAAGTTCGGAAACATGGGAAATGATCCCCACCATGCGGTTGCCGTCTGCCAGACGCACAAGAGCATCCATGGCCTTCTGCAGTGCATCGTCATCCAGCGTACCGAAACCCTCATCAATAAACATGGAGTCCAGCTGGATTCCGCCGGCGGAAGACTGGATCTCCTCGGAAAGGCCAAGTGCCAGAGACAGTGAAGCCTGGAAAGACTCACCGCCGGAAAGTGTGCGGACATCCCGTTCGCCGCCGTTGTAGTGGTCAACGACGTTAAGATCCAGTCCGCTGTTGGTGCGAAGGCTCTCCGCAGTTTCCTTTCGCTTCAGTTCATACTGTCCGTCGGACATGACCATAAACCGGGTATTGGCACGCCGCAGGATCCGGTCGAAATACTTCATCTGGATATAGGTCTCCAGCATGATTTTCTCCTTGCCGGCGAGAGTTCCGCTGGCGGTATCCGACAGCGCGCGGAGCTGTGTGAAACGGGCACCCAGCGCATGATACTGTTCATTCCGGACTAGGAGAGCGTCGCGGACCTGCGACCACAATGCAACCATGAGCCTGTTCTTCTGATGCTGTTCCGCCAGAACGTTTTTCTCCTTTGTGAGAGCATCCAGCTCTGCCATGACGGAATCCAGAGTAAGATCCGGTGCTTCTTTCAGAGAAGTCTGAAGAGCCTGGACTTTACCAAGCAGTTCCTTCTGTCGGGCTTCGGAAACGCGCAGCTCCTCGTCCGCCTTTTTAAGCTCCTCTTCGATCCTGCCGGCCTGAGAACTGAGCTGTTCCATTGCCTGCACAGCGGTATTTCTATCCGGATAGGGAAGAGACTCTTCCAGTTTCCGGACTTCCTGACGCAGCCCGTCGGCCGATGCCTTCAGAGAAGACTGGTCGACTTCCTGCCGATGGAGCTTTTCCACCATGTTCTCCCGCTGCTCTTCCCGCTGGGGGAGACTGCTCTGAAGCGTTTCAAGCTGAGTCCGAATCTTGTTCAGTTTATTCAGTGCGTCCGCAAGCTCATTTTTGGAATCCAGCAGCGTTCTCTGCCGGAGGGAGATCTTTTCCGGTAGCTGTTCCGGCAAAACCACCTCGCCAAACAGGGCAGAACTCTCGGAAGAGAGACGCTCCTTTCTCTGGTTGAGAATGCCCTGATAGCGCCCGGCCGCGGTACTGGCTTCCGACTGTGCCTGTTCACTGGCATCCCGCTGCTTCTGGGCTTCCTTCAGCCGGGATTCGGAAGGCGCACCTTCGGACAGTGACGCCGGAGACGGATGATGCAGGGAACCGCATACCGGGCAGGGAAGACCGTCCTGCAGATCCTTTGCCAGAAGCCCTGCCTGAGCAGCGAGAAAACGGTCGTTGAGCACCCGGAAATCCTGCGCCGCCTGCTCCGCTTCCCGGTGCCGGTCCATAAACTCAGCCTGAGCATCGCGGAAGCTTTTGTCTGCTTCCAGATACTCCCTGTATGCCTGGGACAGAGAATTGAGCGCTCCTTCTTCCTGCTGAAGTTTCTGCTGTGAAAGGAGAAGTTCCGGTTCCTGTTTCAGCTGCTCATCCAGCTGCGACATCTTTTCTCTGTCCTGCTCCATGGACTGAATATATTTCGCCAGCATCTCTCTGTTTTGCGGAATGATCTCCGAAAGACGGAACAGATCCGCCTCGCTTGTTTTCAACTCGGAACGGCGGTTTTCCATAAGATCATACTGCGGAAGCGTCTGCTTGATGGCGAGTGACTGTTCCCAGGCAGACTCAGCCTCCGGAAGTCGGATTCTTAATACGTCCCGTTCTTTAACAAGAGCCTTCATCTGCGGATCCAGCGCCGCGAGATCTTTTTGATACTGATCCAGCTGAAGAAGGTTTCGGTCCCTGGATTCCAGCGTTCCTTTCTGCGTGTTGCACCGATCGATCTTTGCCTGCAGATTATGAGACGTTTCCTCCAGCTGTTCGCCGCGGAGAGTTTCCCGCTGCAGGACCCGGTCCAGCAGGGGGTAGATCAGATCCATCGGTTCCGCCTGGTTCCGGATATTGTTCAGGACCTCTTCATCCGGATCCTCCTCCGGAAGGGACAGCCGTTCGATCTCCTGGAAGATGCCGCGGCGGCATTCCTCCCATTCCCGTTCTGCCTGAGAACTGGCAGTGCGCAGGCGGTCCTGAAGTTTCTGATAAGGTTCCGTCCCAAACAGCTGACGGAAGATCTTAATGCGATCCTGCGTGGTCGCATGCAGCAGCTTCAGAAAATCTCCCTGAGCGATCATACTGATCTGACGGAACTGTGTGAGACTGAGGCCAAGAATCGTTTCAATGGCAGTGTTTACGTCCGAAGGACGGTCCAGAACGGATCCGTCGGGAAGAAACAGTGCCGCTTCCGCCTTCAGCGTGGGAGCGGTATCTGCTTTCCGGGGCCTGGTATACCGAAGGACCCGTTCCACACGGTAATCCTTTCCGGCATACCGGAAATCAAATGTGATCTTGGTCGGCGTCGTCAGGGGGACGCCTTTGGAATGGAGCATGGAAACGCTTCGGAAATCTCCGCTGGGTTCGCCGTAAAGCGCAAACGCGATGGCATCGAAGATGGTCGTTTTACCGGCACCGGTATCTCCGGTGATCAGAAACAGACCGTTGCGGGAGAATTGTTCGAAGTCAATGACGGTCTCCTCCAGATAGGGACCGAAAGCGGTCATGGTTAGCTTCTTCGGAGTCATCGTTCCACCTCCCAGATCTCATCGATCAGATTCGTCACGATGGCTGACTGTTCCTCGCTCATCGTCATACCGTTCTGCGCTTCATAGAACTGTGAAAACAGGTCCATAGGTGAGAGTTCTTCCTGAACATCCGGCAGTTCTCCGCCGGCAGACCGGGTGCGGAGATTGTCGTAATCCAGTTTCATGATGTTGTGATAAATGCTGCGCAGCCTTCCCAGAGCATCGGGAACATCCTCCTCATCGGTGAGGGTCAGATGGACATAGTCTTCCCGGTAAGTGGTCCCTTCGTAAAAGCTCCGGGCAGTCAGTTCTTCATAGGTGCCCCGCAGTTCTCTCATCTCCCGTACGGGATGGAGGGGACGCAGGGAGATCTCCACATCTCCGCTGCCGTCCATGTTGACGACGGTGACACTTTTATCTCCGTCGGCTTCCGAGAAGGAGTATTTCAGCGGACTTCCGCAATAACGGACCCTGCCGGATTCCCCAAGAGTCTGGGGCCGGTGAAGGTGGCCAAGAGCCACATAATGGAACCCTGCCATCAGGGACAGGTCCACCTGATCGGTGCCGCCGACAGTCAGTTCTTCCGATTCGCTGCGCTGAGCACCGGATACGAACTGATGGGTCAGCAGGATATTTCGCTGCGAAGGATCGATGTTCATGTCTTCGATGGCAATCTTCAGGGCATCATTGTAGCTTGTGATATCCGCCTCGGGATGGGAAGCACGAACATGAACGGGTTTTATGAACGGAAGCAGATAGCAGTGCACCGGACCGTGCTCATCAGCAAGATCGATGCACACGGTTTCTCCCCGATATGCCGGGGAGATATAGATCCTGCTGTCCTTCAGGATCCTGCCCGCAAAGGGCAGACGGTCTGCGGAATCATGGTTCCCGCTGATGATCAGGACAGGTAGATCCAGCCCGTGGAGCTCACTGAGAAAGTCGTCCAGCAAATGGACCGCTTCTGCAGATGGAACGGGCTTATCATAGATGTCTCCGGCGATGAGGATGCCGTCCGGCTGTTCTTCACGGATGATGGTAAGGATCTGCCGAAGGATGTATTTCTGATCTTCCAGCAGGGAATACTCGTTTAATCGTTTCCCCAGATGAAGATCAGACAGATGTATCAGTTTCAAGTCAATTCCTCCCGATTGGAGTGGTGGCGGTTGTCTATGGGTATCAGTGTACCAGTTCCGAAAAAAGACAACAAGAAAAACTACACAAAAAGGTGCCTGATTGCGGAGAAAAATGGGTGCAGTTCGCCACGGAATATTAACAGAATTAAGGTATACAAAAGAGAAAAGGGATAGTATAATAAGGCCGAAACAGGGGAAAGGCCTCTGTGTTTTGTTGTCAGAGTAGGATATCGCGCGTTTTAGTGCTGCAGGATGGGATGTTGTCTGCAGACGAAACATGAAAATGTACGGTGCGTTATCCGCATCCGCTGCCACAAAAAGATGCAAATCTTTCGTGGCAACTGACTTGTCATGAAAGGAGCATTCTATTGAAAACTAAACAGATGGCGTATGATGCCATCCTGACTGCAATGTGTGTAGTCCTGGGACTGGTATCGCTGGATTTTGGTAATCTGAAGATTACTTTTGAAGACCTGCCGATCCTACTGGGTGCCGCACTGTTCGGGCCCTGGGACGGAATGATCATCGGCGTACTGGGCACCTCCATTTATCAGATGCTCCGGTTTGGCGCTGATCCGACGCTTCCGTTATGGGTGATCCCGCTGATGGTGGGAGGCCTCGTAGCCGGCATGCTGGCTAAACGAAGCAATTATTCACTGGAAGGGAAAGATCCCTGGATCACGATGATTGGTGCAGAGCTGGTGATTACTGCGCTGAACACCGTCTCTCTGATCATTTACAGCCACATCTACGGATTCTTCACTCCGGCATATATCCTGGCACCGCTTCTTCCGCGGTTCCTCATTGCCATTGCAAAGGGAAGCGTATATGCCAACGTAATGCCGCCGGTCATACGGGCGATCCGCAAGACACTGAATATCAGCATCAAGAAAACCGCATAAAGAAACTTACAGACCAGAATATGTTGTTCTGGTCTGTTTTTTTAAAAAACGTGGCATATTATACTGTTTTGCCTCCCGGAATTTGATACAATGACTTACGATCAATAAAAAAAGACAGGGAGGTCGTTTTTTGGAGAATAAAATGTTTTGTTATCAATGCCAGGAGACTGCCGCCGGAACCGGATGTACGGAATGTGGTATGTGCGGTAAGACGCCGGAAGTTGCGGCGATGCAGGATGTTCTTCTGTATGTAACGAAAGGTCTCTGCGAAGCGCTATGCCAGTGCAGAGCGGAAGGAAAGAAAACACCCAGCGAGCCGGACCGCCTGGTGACGGAGAACCTGTTCCTGACGGTGACAAATGTCTGCTTCGATGCCGATTATCTGCGGGATCGCATTGCATTGACCATGGATATGCGAGATGAGGTGCTGGAGAATGTTCAGGTCCGTCTGCTTCTTTCTGAGGCAGTAACTTGGCAGCCGGCAGATCCTTCGGAATATGAAGCCAAGGCGGCGGAGATCGGTGTCCTTGCCGAGCAGGATGAGGATGAACGCAGCGCCAGAGAACTGGTCATGTATGGGCTGAAAGGACTGGCCGCGTATTCCTATCATGCTGATGTGCTGGGTGCCGGCGATGAGCGGCTTGCGGAGTTCATGGAACGCATGCTGGCCATGCTCAATGATGATCAGGTCAGCGGCGGACAGCTGATTTCCTGTGCCCTGGAAGTCGGAAACTACGGCATGCTGGCCATGTCCACGCTGAATAAAGCCAACACCGAAGCCTATGGAAATCCTGTGGCAACGAAAGTGGACATCGGAGTGGGAAAGAACCCCGGAATCCTGGTTTCCGGCCATGATCTTCGTGATCTGGAGATGCTTCTGGAACAGACACAGGGAACCGGAGTGGATGTCTATACCCATGGAGAGATGCTGGCAGCCCACGGCTATCCGGAACTGAAAAAGTATCCCAATCTGGTGGCAAATTACGGTGGCGCATGGCATGAGCAGACCAAGGAGTTTGAAAGCTTTAACGGACCGATCCTGCTGACCACCAACTGCCTCGTTCCACCCAAAGATTCCTATAAGGACCGTCTATATACCACCGGAGTGGTACATTATCCCGGGGTAAAGCATATTGACGGCACTTACGGTGAGACCAAAGACTTTTCCGCCATCATCAAGCAGGCAAAGCAGTGCGCAGCGCCCACGGAGCTGGAGACCGGTTCGGTTACCACCGGTTTCGGAATGAATCAGATCTTTGAGGTCTTTGACAAGCTGGGTGAGGCTATCAAAGCCGGAAAGATCAAGAAGTTCGTGGTGATGGCAGGCTGCGACGGTCGTCACAATACCAGAGAATACTACACGGAATTTGCCAAGGAACTTCCGGAGGATACGGTGATCCTTACCGCCGGATGTGCAAAGTACCGTTACAACAAGCTGAATCTCGGCGATATCGACGGGATTCCCAGAGTGATAGATGCCGGACAGTGCAATGACTGCTATTCCCTGATCATGACCGCACTGAAACTGCAGGAAGTGCTCAACGCACCGGACATCAACCACGTTCCCGTGGTCTATAACATTTCCTGGTATGAGCAGAAAGCGGTACTGGTACTGCTGACGCTCCTGTCACTGGATGTACGTCGTATCCATCTCGGACCGACGATGCCCGGGTTCCTGTCCGAGGTCATCGGCGGACTGCTGATCAGCAACTTCAAGATGGGAACCATCTCCGGAGATGTCAAGGCAGATATCGAGAAGATCCTCAGCGATGCCAGAGATCCCATCAGCCGTACGACGATCATCGGAGATCTGCTGCAGGAGTATCCTGCTGCGGGCGATATCCTGATCAGCCTCGGACTTGGGTGTGTTGGCTGCGGATCTGCACTGACCGAATCCATCGAGCAGGCCAGCGTTGTTCATAAGCTGAATCCGAAGACCATTCTGGAAGGTCTGAAACAGGGCCTTGGCGGAGTGGAAGTCGATGTGAGCTGACAACAGACAAAAAAACAGAGCCAGATCGTACAATCTGGCTCTGTTTTTTATCGTGTTATTTTGCTTCTTTCCGTTCTGCTTCCTCCTGTGCGAGAATGGCGTATTCCTCTTCTGTGAGCAGCTCCTGATCCGTGGGATCGATGTCGATCTCCTGATAAGTGCTGTGCCGAAGGGGCTTTCCGGCAATAAGCTTTCGGTGCGACAGCTTCCGGGCGATCTGGCCGGCCGCTCCGTTTCCGATGGCATAAGCTGCCAGATGGACCGCGATGATATCCACAAGGTTGGAGTCGGGATCCAGGTCGGCTACAGTGCCTTCCATGATGACGAGGCTTCTTCCGTACATGTTAAGGTCGATGGGGATATTGATATAGAAATTTGTCAGAAGATCCATGATGTCGTCGATGACTTCCGACGAGCTGTTCATATCGCTGACGGTCATGGCACGGTACTTGTTCAGAAGCTTTTTGATGACCTCAGTCAGTTCAGCGCGCTTGGGATAATGATCCGGCATGTCCAGCAGGATCCATCCCCACTCCATCAGTTCATCGATATCGTTTTTCAGGATCGCGTGCATGCAGTGATGCAGACATTCCGTTTCCGTATCGGTCAGCTCGCCCATCATTCCGAGATCCAGCCATACGATCTGGCCGTCCCGGATCCGGACGTTGCCGGGGTGCGGGTCCGCCTGGAAGAACTGATCTTCCGCCCACTGCTTGATATAGCTGCGGATCAGCTTCGTACAGACTTCGCGAATGTCGTAGCCGGCGGCCTTCAGACCTTCAATATCTTCCAGATCGATGCCGTCAATGAATTCCATGACCAGCACATCTTTTGTCGTGTATTCATGATATACGCCGGGAGTGGTGGCAAAAGCCATGGGCTCCAGGATCTTGGCCATCCGTTCGATGTTATCGGCTTCCTTGATGAAGTCCATCTCTTCCTTGGCTACCCGCCATGTCTCATCGATGGCATTTTCCAGAATCCACTTTTTGTCTTCCAGCTCTTTTAACTTCAGGACATTCAGGGCACGCTTCAGAAGACGGATATCCTGTTCCATCATCTGATAGCTGTCCGGCCTCTGGACCTTGATGGCCACACGGGTTCCGTCCAGCAGTCTGGCCTCATGGACCTGGGCGATGGACGCAGAACCTTCCGGGATTCCGGAGATCTTGGAGAAAACAGTGTTCCAAGGTCTGCCGTATTCCTGGGAGATGATATCCCGGATCATGGACGCGTTGATTGAGGGAACGTCATTACGCAGCCCTTTCAGTGCTTCACAGTATTCCGGGGGAAGGACCTCCGGATGAAGGCTCAGGACCTGGCCAATCTTGATGAAGGCAGTGCCCAGCTGTTTGAAAGTGTTGGCGACCTTTTCCGGTGTCAGGCCCTGGGTGAGGTTGTTCTTGTTCGCTACAGAGAGGATCTCAGCCAGCCGGCGTGCATCTCCTACAAAACCGTAGCGCAGCGAAGTGTTTTCCATCTATCTAATAATCCCTTTCATAACAAGTACATCAGTCGTGATGTTCGCATCCGCATCCATGATGATGTTCGTGATCGTGGTGGTGATCATGATCTTCATCCGGTTCGTCGGGATCAAACTTCAGAATGAATGGTGTATTGAAATTCAGTGCAATGACCAGTTCATTGAACTTGTTCGGCTCGAGGACATGGCCCATCTCTTCCACTGCTCGGTGAAACCGGTCGTCAATCTCCATGAGGTCATCGGTGGTCAGGGAATTGATCGCCTCTTCATCGGTCACGTGCTGGAGCAGGCGGAAGGTCGTGCTCTCGGTATGATCCGGCAGGATCTTCACATATGCGGACAGCTTTCCGGTCAGTTCCGCAACGATTGCTTCATTGTAATCTGCCATGGTGTGTGTTTCCTCTCATAGAATGAGAACATTCTACCATCTCTCGCCAAGAAAAACAATTTCTCCGGCAGAAAGAATTCCCGGTTCCTGAAGAAACAGGAACCGGGATATAAAATGGATTGAGATCAAAGATGTGTAAGAACGTACCAGATGCTTTTGAGAGAGACTCTTCCCTCTACCAGACCTGAGATGTCGTAGGTAAAACGGTAGTCCGGATTGCGTTCTTTCAGGATATCCTTCATACGGTGCCGGATCAAAGGTTTGGTATTGGGATGCATCTGAATATAGAAGTTTTCTTTCTCGATGTTTTCGAAAACGAGGGGACCGACGGTGTCCACCGGGGAGCCGGTGGTGATTACGTGCTCTGCCTTCTTCAGCTCGTTCTTATATGCTTCGCTGGTGTAGTAAGGATCGTCTGCCGGGATCTTGTAGCGTTCCGGACGATGACGTTCATAATGATGAAGATCCGTATGGACATAGCTGGGGCAGAAGACCGACATCTTGATGTTGTTGATCCCGGTGCGCTGCAGGTCATAATATACACTTTCCGCAAGAGCGGTGGAGAAGTGTTTGGTGGCGTAGTAAGACGGCATATCCCCCATGGTCAGAAGTCCGGCCAGAGAAGTGACGTTCAGGATGTGGCAGGGGGTACCCTGTTTTTCCATGATGGGGATGACCCGCTTCATGGTATAGATGTGGCTCATGCAGTTGATGTGGAAGATCCATTCCCACTCTCTGGAGGGAAGATCCGTGACCAGACCGCCGAAGGCGATACCGGCATTGTTCATCAGAAGATCGATCTGTCCGTAGGTCTCCATGGTACGGCGT
>JAEIGA010003995.1_pt1 | contig 22867 bp, 13 predicted proteins | sample 9270691 | NCBI WGS metagenome assembly JAEIGA01 (sample SAMN17057246, study PRJNA624740) | gut metagenome | biome: biome; isolation source: fecal sample | host: Bos grunniens | place: China: Xizang | collected 2019 | reverse complement strand
CAGTTCCGCTTACCGGAGACGCAAAGAGGATGTTCTGAGACATCTTGTCTGCCAAGACCGGAGTTCCTGCAAGGACTTTGTCGCCTTCCCTTACCAGAAGCTTTGGAACAAGACCTCTGAAATCAGTAGGCTTAACTGCCACTACGTCAGGAACAATCACCTTCTTGGTGTTCTGGGCTGCTACTCCGCTGATAGGGAGGTCAAGACCCTTTTTCAAATAGATGTTGTTTGACATTATGAATTGAATTTGAGTATATGTTCATTTTTGCGCCCGCGAAGATAGATATTTTTCCCCATTTTACATAGTAAAAAGCAGGCTTTTTGGCGTGTGGGAATGTTTTTCTGAAAAGTTGAAAGTTGTTGCAATTAAATTGAGATGTTTTGGTTAATTTTGCCGACGTTATGGAAAGAAATGAAAGTGCTATTTTAGAGGGACTGAACAGCGAGCAGAAGCGCGCTGTCGCATGTGTGGACGGACCGGTGCTGATAGTGGCAGGTGCAGGGTCGGGAAAGACAAGGGTGTTGACAAGCAGGATTGCATATATCCTGGAGAAAGGGTGTGAACCATCGGAGATTCTGGCTCTGACCTTCACCAAGAAAGCGGCATCCGAGATGAAGGAGAGAATTGCCCTGATGGTGGGTGAGAAGAAGGCCAGAAGGCTTTATATGGGTACATTTCACTCCATATTCATCAGATTTCTCAGAGAGTTTTCTGAATCTCTCGGCTATCCTTCGACCTTTACGATTTATGATACAAGTGACTCGGTAAGTGCCATCAAGACCTGCCTGAAGGAACTTCAGCTGGATGAGAAGGTTTATAAGCCGAAGGATGTTCTGAGCCGCATATCCATGGCAAAGAACAACCTTGTCACAGCATCTGCATACAGGCGCAATGCCAATGCCATTCATAATGATACTCTTGCAAAGAAGCCGAAGATATGTGATATCTACGAGCTTTATTCTCATAAGTGCAAGCAGGCCGGAGTCATGGATTTCGATGACATCCTGCTGAATATGAATATTCTTCTCAGAGATAATCCTGTAGCGCTGGAGACTATTGCCGGACGCTTCAAGTACATTATGGTCGATGAGTATCAGGATACGAACTTTGCTCAGTATCTGATACTTAAGAAACTCAGCCAGTTCCATCAGAATCTGTGTGTGGTGGGTGATGACTCTCAGTCGATCTATGCCTTCCGTGGTGCGAAGATCGAGAATATCCTGAATTTCAAGAAGGATTATCCTCAGCATAACATATTCCGTCTTGAACAGAACTATCGTTCGACAAGAGTGATCGTTGATGCTGCAAATTCCTTGATCGCAAAGAATGAGAACCGTATACCGAAAGAGTGCTACTCGATGGGTGCGGAGGGTGAGAGAATCAGGCTCATCAAAGCATATACGGAACAAGAGGAGGCCTTGCTTATCGCTTCGTCTATTGTTGCGAGGATTCAGTCTGAATCCGCTCAGTATCAAGATTTTGCAATCTTGTATAGAACAAATGCACAGTCGCGTGCTCTGGAGGAGGCTCTTCGCAAGAGGAATCTGCCTTATATGATATATTCGGGCAATTCGTTCTTTGACAGAGCTGAGGTGAAGGACCTTATGGCATACTTCAAATTGTGTGTGAATCTGAATGATGACGAGTCGTTCAAACGTGTGGTGAACAAGCCGGCAAGAGGTATTGGAGATACTTCTATAGCCGCCTTGACAGCAGCGGCACACAACCACCAGACTTCCTTGTTCAAGGCTGCTTATTCGGAGGATCTTGAGACTTTCGGGCTTAAGGCCGCAGCTATAAAGAAGATCAGGGATTTCTGTGATATGATGGGAAGGCTTTGCCTGAGGTCAAACACTGAGGACGCATATAAGATAGCTTGTGGGATTGCAGAAATTTCTGGTTTGTATGCATTCTACAAAAGTGACACAAGTATCGAGGGCCAGTCACGTCTTGCCAATGTCGATGAGCTTCTGAACAGTGTCAAGAACTATATAGAGGAAAGACATGGTGAACTTTTCGAGGAAATGCAGGCTGAAGGTCTTGTGGCGGACGGCACTGAGCTTTCAGATGCAGATCTTCCTCTTGTGAGCCTGGGTGATTATCTGGAAAACGTTTCGCTTCTGAGTGCAGTAGATGTGAATGACGATGAAAATGGAACGAACAGAATCGCCTTGATGACGGTTCATTCTTCGAAGGGTCTGGAATTTCCGTATGTCTTTGTTTCGGGTATGGAAGAAAACATCTTCCCGTCCGGTGGCTTCCTTGCTTCTGAAAGTGAAATAGAGGAAGAAAGACGACTTTTTTATGTGGCGATGACACGAGCCGGCAAGGTTCTTCAGTTTTCATTTGCCGCTACGCGTACCAGAAACGGAAAGCATGAGTCCAATTCGCCTAGCCGCTTTATCAAGGAGGTTGATTCGAAATATATTGCCAATCCTATAACAGATGATGATGCAGATGATAAGCCTGTTCAGGAAAAGTCGTTTGGAGGATGGGGGAAATGGAACTCTTATGGTCGTTCGGGCCAGGTAGTAACGCAGAAGTCGCCAGCGGCAGTTCAACGTCCAGTGCCGGCCAGACAGGAACCGGTACGACGCTCGGAGCCGACCCTCGTGCGCAGAACTCAGCCTGTTCCTGCCCGTGTGCCTGATTCAGAGTTTGTGCCCACTCCGGTACTGCAATTGAAGGCTGGTCAGAGGATCGAGCACAATCGTTTCGGATTTGGTCAGATTGTCGAAATTTCTGGAACTCCGGCCGATTTGAAGGCAAAAATCAGCTTCGATGAGCATGGAGAAAAGATATTGATACTTAAATATGCTAAAATTCGTGTCGTGTAGGTTGCTTAATAAGTTTAATTTCCTATATTTGTCTCGAAGTTTTTCATAGTTTAAGTTTAGGTTAAGTAGCGGTGTGATCGCAGTGATTGCGATTACACCGTGAATTTTTTGTATAATACCGTGAAAAGTCTATAGCATTTTATGTCAGATCTGTGCTAAAATTCACAAAAACCGACACTAAAAAACAGAAAAAGTTTTTATTTCTTTTTTTTAGCGTCCGTTTCATGGTCTTCGGATACATTTGTGTCGCCAGCAATGTTGCGGCATAAATGATATGAGGAGAAGAAAAGATGAAAAGAATGTTTTTGGCTGCTTTTACAGTTGCGTTGGCTTCTGTCATGCAGCTTTTTGTTATTTCATGTGAATCTGCGGTCAGCCCTGTTTCCGGAGATGGTGAGTTGAGGCTTTCATTCGAGTCAGTCCCTTTAAGCGGACTTAGAACCCTTACAGACGTCCCCGATACCAGTGAATTCCAACTGACGGTAACCGCTTCTGACGGACGACTGATATATGATGGTAAATACGGTGATTGTCCGGAGTCGCTTAAGGTTGCTGCGGGAAGCTACACTGTGACAGTTCGATCTTCGGAGTTTCTGAAGCCTGCGTTTGATTCGCCTCAATATGGTGACAGTCAATGTGTGGTTGTGGAAAACAACGGGATTGTCAATGTCGGACTTATCTGCAGACAGCTCAATTCAGGTGTCAGGCTTTCAATATCTTCGGCATTTCTGACCGCATACCCAGACGGGGTGCTCTTTCTGAAGTCAGCTGATGGCAGGCTTTTGTATTCTTATTCCGAGAAAAGGGTGGCTTTCTTTAATCCAGGTCCTGTTTCCATTGTCTTGAATTCCGGAGGCAAGGATGAAGTCCTCATGACCAGAGAACTTCAAAGTCAGGAGATACTTGTCCTTGGTATAAGTGTTTCGGGTAAGAATGACAATGGTAAGGACTCGGGCATCAGGGTGGCGGTGGACACATCCCGTGTATGGATTGAGGACAGTTATGTCATCGGCGGAGGCAATGGAGGTACGTCTTCTCAGTCTGCCTTGAGTGTGGCTCAGGCAAGGTCAATGGCTCCTGCTTCCGATGTATGGGTAAGCGGCTATGTAGTAGGGGGTGATCTGACATCTGCATCAGGCTCATTCGAAGAGCCTTTCAAGTCAAAGACTAATATTATCCTTGGGCCTCGTTCTTCGACAACTGACAGGAGTGTCTGCATAGCTGTGCAGCTGCAGTCAGGAACTTTGCGTGACAAGCTCAATCTTGTTGACAATCCGACACTGTTGGGTAGGAAAGTCTGTCTCAAGGGCAATCTTGTGGAGGACTATTTCAACCTTACAGGTCTGAAGAATTTGAAGGATGCCGAGTTGTAAGGGGGTGTTGTCATGAGATGTGTCTTCTTTCTGGCAGTAATAGTGCAGATCTGTCTGTTCACTTCGTGTATAGGTGAACTTGAGCTCGATGAGGGAAAAGTTCCTGATATTGCCCGTGTCAGCTTTGATTTTGGGAAGGATGGGATGACGCGCAGCAGCATATCCCCTGATGAGACGGTGGCCTGCAATTATAATATATATGTATATAGCAGAGGTGTTCTCGTCGATGAAGATTATTCCGAAGAAGGCGGGCCTGCATCATTCGATCTGAACATCGGACAATCATATAATGTATATGCCTTGGCAAATGTGGGATATGTGGAATCCTATCTTTATGAGCAGGATTTTCTGCATGAGTATGCTTTTGTAGTCTCCGACATGACTGAAATGGAAGAGGCTCTCCCGATGGCGGGGTGTCTGCATGATATTGTTGTCAGTCGCTCGGATGAGAGGTTCTTGCTGAGGCTGGAACGACTGGTCTCCAAAATACGCTTCAGTGTCGATAAGTCAGCTTTGGAGGGTCTGAGTGTGAATTCGGTCAGACTGTGTCAGAGTGCGCTTTCAGTCCGGCCCTTCGAGGCAGGGGGCTCTGCAGCCCTTTCCGAAGATGATGTGGCGGATGGCGATTATTGCACCCATGGTGATCTTTTGGCTTTGAACAGCGGTGGCGAGGTCTGTTTCTATGCCTTGGAGAACTGTCAGGGTATACTGTTGCCTGATAATAAGGATCCATGGAGGAAGATCCCTGTGTTTCTGGAAGATGAGGCGGACTTATGTACGTATATCGAGGTGAAGTGTGCTTTTGCCGGGAACGGTCTGTATGACGGCAGCGTTATATATCGTATTTATCTGGGACAGGATAATTGCACGGATTTCAATCTGGTAAGGAATTCTGTCCTGAATGTTTCCTTGTGTCTTACAGTTGACGGCCTTAAGAATGGTCTTTCCTGGAAGGTGACTTCGGATTACTCTCTGCGGGATGGCTATGCGTCAGGATGGGTGTCAAGAGGACGGCATGGTGAAGATGACCTGTATGTGGGAGAAAAGTTCGAGTACCGTCTGTGGCTGTCAGATGAGATGGCCGGTCATATAGGAGATGACATAAGCGATTGCGAGGTTTATTTCCGGTCTTTTGAGGGAGATGAGGATGGGCAGATAAGGTTTTCGGAAATTCTGGAATATGAGCCAGGCGAGTATTGTCTGGAAGCGACATGTGTCAGACCTTCCGAGGGAGAGATCTGCATCAGATCAAAGAATGGTGACTTTCTCTCGATTCTGAGTGATTATGTAGTGGTGAATGTTCCTTATGTCATGGTGTCTGACAGGCTTTTCGATAAGGATGATGCGGTAATGGGAGCTGATGATGGGACGATCTCATGCAGGATCAATGGTGGTGAGTCGAATGTGTATGTGTATCTTGTTGATTCTGAGCTGTATAATCTGAATGCATCCTCGGGATGTGGCTATGATCCGAGTGTTTTTGATTTTGATATGAATCCGGATCTTGCCACTGAAGAAATGATTCGTCCCGCTCTTGCTTTAAGGACGGAATCCGGTGTTGCCGGCAATGACGGGCCGGTCTTGATCTATGCTGTCCGGTGCAGTAACGATGGTTCTCATCATGGTAGAAATATGGGGCTTCTGGAGGCGTGTCATAAGGATGGGCCTGTGTCATGGTCTATGTCTGAAAATGCATGTGGTATGTCGGAGGAGATATCTGTCGGTCTGGAGTCCATGCCGATCGAACTGACTTTGGTCGATAACGGATGGGCTGGGTATGGCAGCAGCCAGCTTGCTATGGTCGTGGACAATCCTTCAAGGCTTCCGATAACCGTTGACTATTGGCAGCTGGTGACAGTCAATCTTGAACATGATTCCGTATTGCAGGCAGAGGTTGCCGGTAAGGTGGAGAGCGGCTTGAATCTGTGGGAGATGGAGTATGTCGTCAATCAGTATAACGAATCATCGCTTCCGGTATATGGCAGTTCGTCATCTTTCATTTCTGAATGGAATTCTTGCGGAGATCCTTCTGTACAGGACAACGGAGTTCTGGTATATGAGCTCGACGAGGTCTGTACGGATGACATTCTGGCTGCCTTGACTTATGACGGTTGGGGGTATGATGCCATGTCTCACCATATTCGGGTAGGTTATACGGATGGCAGTTCCGTGGATGAGCTGACAGTCAATGACAGATTGTCTGACGGGTCCTCCTTCTATATGGCCAAATATGGTTATGATGGATTTAATGACAGGGGTATATGGCTGTATGACATGACATCTCTTGTTCTTGCTCCTGAGAGTCTTTTTGATTCTTATCCGGGTCTCAATCCTGTCAATATCAGGTCCTTGCAGACTCAGACTCCTGTTGTCGGCAGTATGTCTTATGATAAGGATGCTTCAAAGCTCTATATTGCCGCCTATTCTCTAGGTGCAGAAGGTCTTATGCTTGATTCGACATCAGATGCGAAGGCTGAAGGATATGTCCGGACCTATCCGGATGGAACCTGGGGAAAGGCAGTGGACAACTACTGCCATGAGGAACTGACAAAGGTTTGTACGGGTTTTCCGGTTACGTATTCCGGCGATAAGATTGTTGCTGATAATAACACTGTCAGCCATGTCTTCCAGCAGGTGTATGAGAATACCTATTTTGATTCCTGGAATAAGATCGGTTCTGCAAACAGCTATTGGCATAGTGCTCATCCGACCTCGCTCTCGTTGAAGATGTCCTTCAAGATTTCTGACAATTCTGATAATGGTGCTTACCTCTTTACGCCTCTTTTCCCAAAATATGTGGTCTACAGACATGCCCAGGAGGGGGTAGATTATAATGTGCCGGTAGATTTTGAATATTCAACTTATAAATTCATAGAAGTGACAAAAAAGTAAGCTGAAAAATCGTTAAAATTATTGTCGGGTGGCGCCTTTTTGATGGGTCTGTCGCCCGTTTTTTAATTTATAAATTACGAATTGTAACTTTTTGCCGATCTTTTATCGGAATCCTATACCGGAAGCGATATTTGGCTTGCTTAAAAATAGTTTGAAAATCAGTTAATTATTACTATCTTTGCGCGCTTTTGTGAATTATATACAGAACTAATGAATAAAACAAGTAAAATTATCGCAGTAATCCTGCTTACAATCTTGGGATGTGGTGTCATTTCCGCACAGACTTTGGTCAAGGTCAGCGGTGTTGTCACATCTGCGGATGATGGATTACCAATGATCGGAGTGGGAGTAATGGCAGGTCCTGGAAATGGTGTCATTACGTCTTTGGATGGAGAGTATCTGATTGAGGCTGCACCAGGAACCACGCTGACATTCTCGAGTATCGGTTTCCAGGACCAGACCGTGGTTGTTCCTCAGGCTGCGACATTCGTTCACAATGTCGTAATGCAGTCGGAGGCCATGACGCTTGATGACGTTGTTGTCATCGCCTATGGTGTCAGGAAAAAGGGTACAGTGGCCGGATCGGTTTCAACTGTAAAGTCGGATAAGTTGGAAAACACTCCTACTGCCGCTTTTGACCAGGCGTTGCAGGGACAGGTTGCCGGACTTACCGTGTTGTCGAATTCCGGTGAGCCAAGTGCATCGGCTACACTTACCATTCGTGGTACGAACTCGATCAACTCGGGAACAGCTCCGTTGTACATTCTCGACGGTGTGGCAATTTCGGCAAATGACTTCAACACTATCAATCCAGCAGATATCGAGAGCATGTCTGTCCTCAAGGACGCTTCGTCGACTTCCATCTATGGAGCACGCGCAGCCAATGGTGTGATTGTGATCACTACCAAGAGAGGACGTAACATGGATCAGCCGAATATCAACTATCGAATGCAGATGGGTTGGTCGGCTATCGCTGCCGGAAAATGGGATCTCATGAACACTGCAGAGAGAATCCAGTATGAGAAGGAAATCGGAATGACTACAGGTCAGAACTATGAGCTTCTTTCCAAGACTGACGTCAACTGGATGGATGTTGTCTTCAATGACAATGCACTTCTTCAGAGTCACGAGGTTTCCGTATCCGGTGCGACAGAAAAGACCAATTACTACCTGTCAGGAGGATATTATGATCAGCAGGGTATCGCTCCGGGATCTATGTTCGAGCGTTATTCGTTGAGATTCAACTTCGAGCAGCAGATGGCCAAGTGGCTCAGAATGGGAACCAACACGATGTTCAACTTCCAGAACATCGAGCAGGCTGACGAGGGAAGCTATGCTCTCGTGACTCCTATTTCTGCATCGCGTTTCATGCTTCCTTACTGGAATCCGTACAATGCGGACGGATCGCTTGCTTCCATCAACAGGGGTGAGTGGAACGGCCAGGGTCAGAACCCGATGGAGTGGCTGGAGAACAATCCTCTCCGCTACAAGAAGTACAAGGCTATCACTACGATGTTTGCAGAGTTCACGCTCTACAAGAACCTTGTGTTCAAGTCACAGTTCAGTGCGGACTTCTCGCATGTAACCGGTTTCAGCCAGTCGTTCCCAAGCTATCTTCCAAACCAGGGAGAGGGATCTGCATCGAGAAATACAAGCGACGGTCTGAATCTTCAGGTGACCAACACCTTGACTTATCGTTTTGATATCGACAATACTCACGATTTCAACTTCCTTCTCGGACAGGAGGGCCAGACATATCATTCTGAGTCTTTCGGAGTTGCTACAAAGGGACAGACAAACGATCTCCTTACTGACATACAGCAGGGAACAAGAGCTGTAAGCTGGAACAGTACGGCAACTTCTGATTATTCGAGAATGTCGTTCTTCGGAAGAGCCGAGTATAACTACACAGACCGTTTCTACGCTGATTTTTCTGTACGTACAGACGCTTCGTCCCGTTTCGGTAAGAACAACCGTTGGGGCGCATTCTGGTCAGTGGGAGCGATGTGGAACATCCGTAACGAGGCCTTCATGGCAAATGCCAAGGATTGGCTTACATTTGCTCAGATATCTCTCAGTACCGGTACCTCAGGTAACTCGGAGATTCCTAACTATGAGCACCTTGCACTCGTTGCAGGTGGTCTTGACTATATCGGAAATTCCGGTATGGCTCCTATGCAGCCGGGTAATGAGGAACTTACCTGGGAGAGCACGTGGACAACTAACCTCGGATTCCATTTCGGATTCTGGAACAGAATGAACGTTGACTTCGAACTTTATAACAAGAATACATCTGACATGCTTATGCAGGTTCCGCTTTCATACGCTCAGTCAAACGGATACGGTTACAAGTGGGATAACGTCGGAGGTATGGTCAACAGAGGTGCTGAGATCAACCTTACAGGTACTGTGATCCAGTTCAAGGACTTCACATGGTCGCTTAATGCCAATGTCTCTTACAACTTCAACAAGATCACCGAGCTTTACAATGGTGTGACAGAGTATGAGAGAGGCGAGACAAGTACCAAGCTTGTTGTAGGCCATCCTCTCGGAGAGTTCTATATCAACCGTTATGCAGGAGTTAATCCGGCCAACGGAGATGCTCTCTGGTATGATAAGGACGGAAACATCACTAACGAACTCCGTGATGAGGACAAGGTTCTTCTCGGTAAGACATATATCGCTCCATGGCAGGGTGGTTTCGGTACTGCGCTTTCATGGAAGGGACTCAGCCTTACAGCACAGTTCAGCTGGGTAGCAGACAGATGGATGCTCAACAACGACCGTTACTTCGATGAATCAAACGGACGTTTCGCAACCTATAACCAGTCGCGCAGACTCCTTGAACGTTGGAAGAAGCCGGGTGATATAACTGACATTCCACGTCACGGTGAATACACTGAGTTCGACAGCCGTCTTCTTGAGGATGCGTCATTCCTTCGTTTGAAGAATGTGAACCTGTCATACTCTTTCCCTGCAGAACTTCTCAAGAAGTCAAGAATCATCAGAGGATTGAGAATCTATGGACAGGCTCAGAATCTTTTGACATTCACCAATTTCTCCGGTCTTGATCCGGAAGGAACATCCAATCTTTATGCTGCGCAGTACCCAATGTCGCGCCAGTTCACCTTCGGACTTGACCTTATGTTCTAAAACCTGAGAAATGATGATGAAATATACATATAATATAATAATAAAGGCAGCTGCTGTTGTAGCGGCGGTCTTTGCGTTGAGTTCATGTCTTGAAAAGTACCCTCAGGATTATATCCGTGATGAGGAAGCCATGATTTCACTCAATGGTGCGGAGCAGATCGTTACAGGTATCTACACTGCATACATGAGCAGCGGCTTGTACAGCGGTTATCTTACACTTCTTCCGGACATTCAGTCGGATCTCGTCATGGCTGTAGAGGGTAACTCCAACACATACGGCGAAATCTATCAGTGGACATTCCGTCCGACAAACAGGGAGATCGAGTCTATCTATGCCGGTCTTTATACGGTAATCGGACGATGCAACTTCTATCTTGACCAGGTCGATGAGCTCAGAAGCAAGCTTCAGAGCGATTCAGACATCCAGACTCTGGATCAGTATACCGGTGAGGTATACTGCGCACGCGGTCTTGCTTATTCCGAGCTTATCAAGTGCTTCTGTGAAGCATATGATCCGAACAAGGAGCAGCTTGGAGTGGTGCTTCGCACAAGCTATTTCAAAGAGGAGCCTGTTACAAGAGCAAGCCTCAAGGATTCTTACAAGAGAGTGATCGAGGACCTTGAAAAGGCGGAGGAGATGCTTGATGAGGAGTACAATTCATATGATGCGGCATTCTTTACCAAGGCTGCAGCTCAGGCTGTCCGTGCACGAGTAGCCCTTTATATGGGCGAGTGGCAGAAGGCTGTTGACTACTCTACAAAGCTCATCAGCAATACAGATACGTTCGACCTTTCACTTGCATCATATACAGTGACTTCTGACGGTATGAACGAGGTTGATTATCTCTGGCATTATGACTCTGGCTATGAGGTGATCTGGAGAATCGGTTACACTACGACATCATACGGTGGTGCCCTTGGACAGAACTTCCTCAGCTTCAATAACGACTATACATACTACTATCCGGACTATGTACCGGCTCAGTCTGCATTGAATCTTTATACTTCAGGAGATGCAAGATATAATGCATATTTTGCTGAACTTTCTACAGGATATTCGCATCAGCTCACATGGCCTCTGCTTATCAAGTACTATGGTAACAGAGAACTTATATCACTTCTGATCTACCATGTGAACATGCCGAAGCCTATCCGTCTTGCAGAGCAGTATCTTATCCGTGCTGAAGCATATTGCAATCTTGGAAACTTCGGTGCGGCATCATCAGACCTCACAAAACTGCGTAATGCCCGCTATACAAACTCAGCAGGCAACATCAGCGTAGGTGATGACAACTGGCAGACAGTCATCAGCGATGAGAGAGTTCGTGAACTTTATATGGAAGGCTTCCGTCTTAATGACCTCAAGCGTTGGGGCAAGGGCTTTGAGCGCAAGACTCAGGCTAATGTTCAGGCCGAGGGAAGTACATTGAAGGTTGAACCTGGCGATCCTCGCTTTGTATGGCCTATACCTAAGCATGAGATTGAGGCTCCTGGTTCAAATATTCAGGGTAACCCAAGCAATAATCTATAATCATATCGGATATGAAGCAGATAATAAGATATATATCACTTGTTCTCTCGGTTATGGCAGCCTTCAGTGCTTGCCATGAGAGATATACCACTTATTCCGATGCGGAGTATGTGATGTTTGCAGACACTCTCAAGGTGTATCCGATTCTTGAAAGCGCAGAGGAGTTCAGTATTCCTGTGGTTTCAACAGTTGTAAGGGACTATGACAGAACATTCGGTGTAGAGGTCATTGACAAGACTACAAACGCAATCGAAAGAAAGCATTACACAATTCTGTCAAACACAATCACTATCAAGGCGGGAGAAAACCGTGCAGATGTTCGTGTGCGTGGTCATTTTGACAATATCGGAGACACTGACTCTCTTGGATTCACCCTTCAGCTTGTCATGAAGGATGAACTCGTGATGCCGCTTTACGGCAATCAGACCAAAGCCGTTCTTATGAAGACCGGACCTTTTGATATCAAGAAGTTCACAGGCTACTGTGTATTGTCTTCTATGTTCCTTCAGGATTACAGTATGACCGGAAGTTATAACAGACTGGTTTATACTGAGGCTCATCCTACATTGAAGAATACCATCATCTGCCGCAACTGGCTTAATGACGGTTATGATGTTACAATGACCTTCAACGATTCCGATCCTCTTCTTCCTATCGTTACAATGGAGGAGAATCAGGTGGCATCCGACCAGGGAAGCTTCTTCGGAACAATTTACGGTCAGTGGGGTGACAAGCTCTTGGTTACAAGCAGCAACCTTGCGCAATCCATCTTCTATCCTCTTGGAGGCTATCTCTATATCTGGACTCAGTTTTCTGTTGAGGAGTTCGGTGTAGTGGGACATTTCTACAATGTCATGGAATGGGTCAGCGATGAAGAGGCTGAGCGTATCATGAGAGAAGGATTTTAATGAATAACAATACTCTATTATTATAATCAAAACATTTATGATTATGAAGAAGAATTTTTGGAAATCAGCAGTTGCTCTGCTTGCAGGTCTTGCTGCTGTAATATCATGTCAGGAACCGATCCAGACACCGGAGCCGGTACTTCCGGAATTTCCTGCACAGGTAGTTAAGAAGAATGTTGAGGCTGGTGAGACTGTCGCTATAACTTTTGATGCAAATCTCGATTGGAAGGTTTCAATCCCTTCATCGGAGCAGAACAAGTATTGGCTTGATGATGCAGGAATGCCTGCAAGCAGCGTTTCAGGTAAGGCTGGAAAGCAGACTGTGAACGTTATCTTCTCGGATGATGTATACTACGATAATAACGTCGTATGCGAAGTGACTCTCACTATGGGTGGCGAGTCTAAGGTGATTGCAGAGCTTACTCGTCTTTCTCTTTCGAGAACTCTTGATGTCTTCACTGCTCAGACCTCTGAGTGGGGCTTCGGCAATACATATAATGAAACTGAAGCTACATCGCTCGAACTTGTGACATTCCCTGGTATCACAAGCTACTCTACTCTTATAAAGGTTGTAGCGAACTATGACTGGACTCTCGCTCTTCCGGACTGGTGCAAGGGTGAGGTTAAGGTTGCTGAGGGACAGAATGCACCTGAAACACTTTCAGGTAAATCAGGTGAGGTTGTGGAAATCCGCATCAATGCAGTGCTTACAGAGGCATTGAAGAATGGTGCAGAGGCAACAGCTAACTTCATCGATGCAGCTGCTACTGACAAGTCAATGTCATTGCCTATAGTCATGCCGGCATTTGCCGACAGACTCGAGCTTACAGCTCCTAACTATGTTAATTTCAACAATCAGGGTGAGATCGGCTCTACATCAGAGTATCAGAACTCTTCTATCGGTTATGTTCTCGGAATGGAGGGCTTCGTAGTAAGAGCACTCGAGTGGCAGGGCGAGTGGCATGCTACCCAGTATGCTGATTGGGTGACTGCTACTTTCGGAGAATCTTCTGAGGCCGGCGTGCTCAAGAATATCAATGTGACATTCACTCTTGCAGCTAATCCTGGCGATGCAAGATCGGTAGATGTCTTCGTGTTCCCTGCATCGCTTGCAAACATTGCGGCAGGTGATATCTGTGATGGCAATTCAAGCACATGTGCAATCAAGCCTGAATATCAGAAGTATCTCATGTGCCGCCTCCAGCAGGCAGGTGTGCCTAAGCCTTATATCTCTCTTGATGAGACAGCTGACGTTTACAAGGCAGAGTTCAATACTTATACTTCATCACAGTGGTGGGCATCGAATGTGAACGTTGATGTTATCAACCAGTACGAACTTACTTACTCTGACCAGTGGTCTGAGTGTACTCTTCTCTTCGATCAGCCTTTTGCATCATACAAGATATTTGACTATGACTTCAATGAGGTAAGCGAGGAGGCTCAGGCTACATTCTGGCTTCAGTTCGGTGCTTTTGCATCAAACAAGAAGGGTAAGGTAACTCTTGATCCGTCAAAGTTCACTCTCGAGGTGGATGTTCCTGAATCATTCATCGCTTTCTATGATGAGAGCGGTAAGGCTTTGGCAGCAATTTGCTGCAGATATACAGCAACAGGTGGCGGATCATCTTCTGCCGAAGCCGTGCTGTCTATCCTTGCCGGAGAAGGTCAGCTTTCAGAGATTCCTGAGACAGAGGACCTTTATATGATGCTTTCAAGCAATCTTAGCGTGACAAAAGTATATAACCTCTATACAAGCGCTGATATTCTGCTTGATTATACATCAGAGATCACAAGCGTGAACGTGTTTGATATCAATCTGAATCCTACTACAGCTGTTTCTCCACAGCTTTATGGTACTTATCAGGTCATGATTCCTGCACCTTCTGCAAACAATACAGAGGTTGTCATCGTGTTGAGAGATGCGAACTATGTCAACCTTGCTGCAATCCACTACGTTTGCGCGTGGTAATTTCTAAGATATCCAGGGTGGCATTCACCACCCTGGGAGATCTTTGAATTATAAATATGACCGATTATAATAAAAGAGTTTAAAGTCTACAGATACAGATCAAATATGAAAATTTTAAGATTTTCCGTATATCTTGCAGTTGCAATGCTTCTTGCTCTCATCTCTGGCGGTTGTGCCAAGGTGAACGAGCCGGACTGGCGTGAGCACGATTACGGATATGTCCAGTTCAAGCTCTACAAGGAAGCGTCTTATGATGCGACCAAGGCTGTAGTGTCCCAGCTCGATTATCTTGCGAAAGCAAAGAAGGTCATGGTCATCCTTCATTCTGAAGAAGGTGACGTGATCAGACAGACACTTACCTTGAAGGCGGCAAATGAGACAGCGGCTGAATATGGACTCAGGAGTGAGAAACTCCAGTTGGTTGCGGGAAAGTACACCGTTGACACATACACATTGTATGATATCGTTGATGAGGAACTTTACAAGGGTGGTGCATCGGGCGAATTCGAAGTAGTTGCCGGTGGTCTCCAGATGCATGATCTTCTTGCGAATGTTACCCCAAGAGGACAGGTGCGCTTTACACTTGTAAAGGACATTCAGCCTGAAGTGAAGGCTTCTGTCGAGAGAGAGGAGTTCACCTTCGACGAGATCGAGAAGGTTGTGCTTACTGTCAAGAATCAGGACGGTGTAAGGACAAGATTCTCTCTTCCTGCAAAGTTTGAAATCGGCTTTGATGAATCAAAGAACCCTGAGCAGGATTATGTGTATCCTGAGAAGCCGGAAAAGGGTTGGCAGACATCATATGCGCTCTGCGACACCCTTATTACTCTTCCAGCAGGTAAATATCAGGCTGTTTCATATGAACTTTACAATGAGGATAAGACGCTTCTCGCTCAGAATGATGCGATTGTATCTGAAAAGAATAAGGAGTTTGAGGTCTTTGACAATCAGGTTACCGAGGCTGATGTGCCTGTAGTTCTTACTGAGGCATATGAATATATCAAGGATTATTATGCCCTCAAGGAGATCTGGGAGGCACTTGGTGGTGAGAACTGGTATTACTATGGCGAGAACTTCACAACAGGTACAAACTGGGACTTCAACAAGGATCCTGATCTTTGGGGTGACCAGCCTGGCGTACAGCTTCATTCAAATGGCCGTGTCGCATTGCTTGACCTCAGTAACTTTGGTTTCTATGGTGAAATGCCTGAGTCACTCGGTCAGCTTACTCAGCTGGTAGAGCTTTATCTCGGAACTCACGACGATACCAACATCTACACATATAAGGGTAACCTTTATCAGCCTCAGCAGACTGTGACAAGAATGCAGAGAGAGAAGGACTATCTCAACAAGATTCATCCTGCAACTCAGTTCTCTGAGCCTATTGCACGTGCCATGGCTGAGAAGGGTGTGAAGATCAGAGAGATTGAAATGTATGACCATCTCACAGAGGCTGAAATCATCGACAAGGCTACTGGTCAGATGAGGGTTCGTCCGATGGATACCAATCCTGGAACAATCGTAAATGGTTTGACCAAACTTCCGGAGTCTATCGGAAACCTCAAGAGACTTGAGAAAATCTGTATTGGAAATAGCGAGCTTCCAACTCTTCCAGAGGCATTTGCTGAACTTGAATCATGTACAGATGTCGAGCTCTACAACCTCCCTAATATGGTTGAGTTCCCTGATGTTCTCTCAAGAATGCCTGCACTTGTCCTTGCAAACCTTTCATGTAATCCACAGTGGAAGACCCCTGCAAAGAACTATACCCGTCATGACGGAGGTTCTGCAACAGAGGCTGACCGTGGTCTTGACCTTCTTGCTACAGGTCCTTCACAGTCAACACTCCAGATGATTTATATGAACGAGTGTTCTCTGACTGAGGTGACAAAGAATATCTCAAATCTCAAGAGCCTGGGTCTGTTGAGCTTGTCATACAATAATATCGACAAGATCTATCCTTTCGGAAGTGACATCATCATGGTTCAGCTCTATCTTGACCATAACAAGCTCACAGAGGTTCCTGTGGATGAGACAGGTACATTCTGTGGTATGGACGATGTGGAGAACCTTTCATTCAGCCATAACAAGCTTACAGAGCTTCCTGACATCTTCAGTGCGAAGTCGCTTTATTCGATGAAGTCTGTTGATTTCTCTGGCAATCAGATCACAAAGGTTCAGAATGGTGAGAATTACAAGGGTATCAATGTCGAGACACTTTCAATGACTGACAATCCGATTACAGTATATCCTGTAGAGTTTGCCAAGTCAAAATCAAAGATCAACTTTGTAAATATGAGATGCTGCCGCCTCTCGACTATTCCGGAAGAGGCATTTGAGGGTGAGAACGTGAAATACCTCATGTCACTTGATTTCTCTTACAATGACTTGAGCGATCTTCCGTCAACATTCCATGCAGTGCATATGCCATATTTCTATGGATTGGAGCTTTCTTACAACGAGTTCTCCAAGTTCCCATATGAGCCGCTTGACTGCTACGGACTTACAGTCTTCGGTATCCGAGGTCAGAGAAACAAGAACGGAGAGAGATGTCTGTCAGAGTGGCCGACAGGTATTTATCAGCATGTAGGTCTTAGAGGATTCTATATCGGTTCCAACAATCTTGGAAATGATCAACGATACTATTTCGCCACTGTGCTACTATCTTGAAATCAGTGACAATCCTGATATTGTCTTTGATGCATCAGGCGTGTGCTACGAGTATTCTATCGGTGCATACTACTTGATCTATGATAAGACTCAGGATGTAAGAGGTTGCGAACTAATGCAATAGGAGGATCTTGGAAATGATGATTTATAAAAGAATATTTATAGTTTTGGCAGCCCTTTCATTCATTGTGAGCTGTCAGAATACGGAACAGATTGCATTTGATGTTGATACATCCGAGATCCTTATCGGTCCTGATGGCGGCGTCAGAACAATCAAGGTGACATCACCTGACAAATGGGTGGCTACAACCAGTGTTCCATGGATTACTGTTTCTCCTGCAAACGGAGTCGGAACAGCAGAGTGTAAGGTTCTTATCGACTCGGCATTGATTGATTCGCGCGAGGCTATCGTCAGAATCACTACAGTCAAGGACGATTCCCGTAAGGACTTCAAGATTCTTCAGGATGGCTATGACTACGCGCTTACTGTCGACAATGCACAGATCGAGGTTCCAAGCTATGCTGACTATGCAGACAGAAATTTCAAGGTAAAGGTTAAGGCGAACTTTAACTTTACAATCGATCTTCCTGAGAATGTCGATTGGCTTGAGATGGAAAAGTTCGATTATACATTTGATGACAGAGTTGCCCGCCCGCGCGAGATCGAACTCAAGTTCAAGTATGACGTGAACTTCAAGGAGGAGCCGAGAAGTACAATGATTACATTCTCTCCGGTTAATCCTTCCATCGCTATTGCTGACAAATCGGATCTTAACATCACTCAGCTTTCTGCCGAGAAGATCGAGATCGGTGTCAAGGGTGACTCGCTTGCTATCCTTGCCATTTCCCGTTCACTCGGTTTGATGAATGCATGGGATACATCAGAGAAGCTTGAGAACTGGAATGGTGTTACAGTCTGGAAGACCAAGGATGCAAGAAACGGACGAGTCCGTTCATTGGATATTGCAATGTTCAGGACAACCGAGCCGATCCCATATCAGATCAAGTATCTTACAGAGCTTGAGGAACTGTCGTTGTTTGGTAACACCAATACTTTCCTTATCAAGGATCTTGATTGCGGTCAGCATTTGTGCGAGCTTACCAAGCTCAGAAAACTCACTATCGGAGCGTATGGTCTTACCACATTGCACAAGGATTTTGTAAAGCTTTCAAATCTTGAATATCTGAATCTTGAAGCGAACAACTTCCAGAAGATTCCTGATGTCATCAATGAGAATAACTTTCCTAAGCTTACAGCACTTATCCTTAATACAAACAAGAGATTCTCTATTTCGGATTTGAGCAATGATGTAAGAACAGAAATCGGTGGTTTCATTGATGAGGAAGGTTTCCCTGTCAGATTCCTCACCTGGAACAAGCTTGACACTCTCAGATTGTCTGCAAACTATCTTCAGGGCAAGCTTCCGAGCGATGAGCAGATGCTTGAGCTTGTCGGCAGAACCTGGACGACAGCTGAGCTTAAGGATTCTATCGCGACCGGTTTGACATTCTTTGACGAGAACAGAATCCCTAAGGTAATGCCGGAGACAGATTTCCTTGCAATCAACCTCAACCGCCTCTACGGCGAGCTTCCTAAATGGTTGCTTTACCATCCTAAGCTCGACCTCTGGTATCCGGATCTTCTTGTCTGGTCGCAGGAGGGAGTTGCAAGAGACGGTACAAAGGCTGGATTCAGCAATGCTCCTACAAACATGACATATTACTATGACGAACTTTACGTCAACAAGAAATACAATCCTAAAAACTACACGGAGGAATAATAAATGAACAGATTTTTCAGAATATTTGCTTTGACAACAGTCCTTGTTTCGGGACTGGCTGCCTGCTCCGTGGAAGGACCTCACAGCATTGTGGAAAACCCTGAGAACAACCTTCCTCAGATGTCTGAGGGTGTTGTTTCAGGTGAGCTCCTCGTATGCTTCAGCAGGCACGTAAGTGATGTGCTTGAGGCGGCTGGACGTACAAAATCTCAGACAGATGCTCCACAGACACGTTCCGGTCTGATGAAGGTTGATGAGATTCTTGATCTTGTGGATGGCTATGAAATCGAGAGGGTCTTCCCTGTAGATCCACGCAGGGAAGATAAGGCAAGAGAGGCTGGTCTTCATCTCTGGTATGTAGTACGTTTCTCTGATGAACACTCTGTGGAGAGTGTTGCGGAAAAGCTGTCAAAGCTCGGAGAGGTAAGCAGAATCGAGTACAACAGACAGCTTAAGAGAGCTTCCGACTGGAAGTCTATTCCTCTTACAAATGATCTTGTACGTGAGATGACTTCAACCAGATCGGCATCTCAGGATCCTCTTTACAAACTTCAGTGGTATCTTGACAACGACGGATCGCTCCAGAGCACACTCGACCGTCCTGAGGCTGTCAAGTTTGTTGAAGGTGCTGACATCAATGCAGAGGGTGCATGGACTAAGTGTACCGGTGACCCTTCTATCATTGTAGCTATTCTCGATGAGGGTGTTGATGTGAACCACCCTGACCTCAAGGCCAGCATGTGGGTGAATGAGGGCGAAGTGTACGGTTCTACAACCGATGGTGACGGTAACGGTTATGCAGGTGACCTTCATGGTTACAACTTCGTAAAAGCAACCGGTATGATTACTGCCAATGGAAGATATGACACAGGACACGGTACTCACGTGGCAGGAACAATTGCGGCAAGAAACAATAACGGAATCGGTATCAAGTCGATTGCCGGTGGTGACGGAAGCGAGAACAGTGGTGTGAGAATCATGTCTTGTCAGATTTTCGCCGGCGAGTACGTAGCTACTGTACTCGATGAGGTTCGCGCTATCAAATATGCGGCTGACAACGGTGCTGTTATCCTTCAGTGCAGCTGGGGTTATATTTCAAGCGCAGCTAATCCATACGACTGGACACCGCAGTATGCGACGGACGAAGAGTGGAGTACATATAATCCTCTCGAGAAGCAGGCTCTTGATTACTTCTCAAAGACAGCCGGTTCTCCTGATGGTGTGATCGACGGTGGTATTGCTGTATATGCGGCAGGTAACGAAAGTGCCGGCGCATCAAGCTACCCTGGTGCATACAAGGACTATATCTCGGTAGCGGCTATGGCAGCAGACTTTACTGTGGCAACCTATTCGAACTATGGCCCTGGTACAACAATCACAGCTCCGGGCGGTGACCAGGACTACTATTATGAGTTCGGTACAGGTACAAATATGGGTGCTGTAGGATGTATCCTTTCAACACTGCCTGAACATCGTTCTGAGTCAGAGATCGGAGGCCTTGATGCTGATTTCAAGGGCTATGGTTATATGGAGGGAACTTCAATGGCTACTCCTCAGGTTTCTGGTGTTGTTGCACTTGGTCTTTCATATGCTCTCCAGCAGAGAAAGCACTTCAAGGCTCAGGAGTTTGTTGAACTTCTTCATAAATCAGCTTCCAAGTTTGATGATTCGGTATTCAATGGCGAGAAGAAGTGGTACAAGTATGTAATCGATATGGGTAAGAATCATCCGTCTGTAATGGCTATGTCAGGTTACAAGGGTAAGATGGGAAATGGTTATGTAAATGCAGGCGCTCTTCTTGACGCGATTGACAATGCTGCCGCTCCTGTCATGACATTCCCTAACGTGACTGTCGCTACCGGTGCGGAAAAGGCTATCAATCCGGCCATGTACTTCGACAAGGGCAACACCCTCACCTATACAGTTTCAGTCGAGAATGCTGAAGTAGCAGAGGCTAAGGTTGTCGCAGGCAAGGTTGTCATCACCGGCAAGACTGCAGGTCAGACCAATGCAGTCATCAAGGGTGGTTCGGCCGAACAGAAGTTTGTTATTACGGTTCGCAGTACATACTCAGGAAACGGCTGGCTCTAATGAATGTTCTGAGGCTCATGGTCATGGTCGCTGTCCTTGCTTTCGGGCAGACAGCTTACGCTCAACTTAAGATCCTGCCTAAGGAAAAGGTTGACAGTGTGGCCAATCCTCCTCTCGCAGCGAATGCAAAGGATATAGTGTTTGATTGTGACAGGATGATTGCAGATTATGAGCCCGGTGATATTCAGCCGCGGACATTCGAATACGCTTTTGTGAACAGGGGTAATTCACAGATTGTGATTACACGACTTGTTTCGACCTGTTCCTGCGCGGTTGCGAGATACGACAAGCGGGTGATCAGCCCGAATGAAAGGGGAGTGATAAGACTAACCTATAACCCGGAAAGACGTATCGGCAGACAGATAAGACGAGTGTTCGTCTATACGGATGAAAACAGACAGCCTTCCGCTGTATTGAGACTGGAAGTGACACATAAATGAAATGAATAAATCAATAAAGGATATGAAGAGAATTACCGCTATATTCACAGCTCTTGCCGGCCTGGCATTGCTTTTCTCTACTTCATGTACAAAGCCTGATCTTCATGTGGTGGAGTATCTTGAGGTGAATGCAAGCAACCTTCATGGCAACTGGAAACTTCAGAGCGTAAACGGTGAACTGGAGAAGGAACCTGCTTTCTTCTATATAAACTTTGACCGCTCTGGCAACAAGTATCAGATCTGGGAGAACCACTCAGCCATACCTTCAACCTACAATCACTCTGAAGGTACCTTTGCCTTCTACACAGAGCCTGAGGTAGGAACCTACATCAGGGGAGTGGACAGCATCAAGGAGGAGTGGTCTGACACTTATGTAATCAAGGACCTTACAAAGAACACCATGACATGGGTAGGAATGAAAGATCCTTCATTCGTTCAGGTTTTCCAGCGCATTGACAAGGTGCCTGTAGCAGAATAATCCGATCTGTTACTCAATAGAACAAGGAGTTGGCAATAGCAATATTGTCAACTCCTTGTTCTATTCAGACACTACTACAAATTATCTCTCCTGATGTGCCGGAAATCTGACATTATATAATCTTTTAAATGAAACTTCCGAGCGATGTGGTGAACATTAAAGAGCCTCCACCATCTGCCTTTGGGAGAACAATCTGCACCCGGTTGGCCAAAACTGAGCACGAAATCCTTAAAAATATGTCAATTTTCGAAAAAAATGATGAAAAGCGCACGAAATCGTCGGAAATATGCGCATGATTCAGCCAAAGATGCTCTATATGCGGTGCACCAATCAACCAATCACAATTGGTAATCAAGAAACAAGAAAAGGACGACCCGATGAGTCGTCCTTTTCTTGTATGATGTGTAATCAATATTACTGCTCGTCAACGCCCTGGTCATCTGCACCCTGAGGACCTGTCTGGCCACCCTGGAAAGGACCCTGAGCACCTGGCTGTGCGCCCTGAGCTGCCTTAGCCATATCCTCTGAAGCTGCATGCCATGCTGCCTCAAGCTCAGCGTTGTACTTGTCGATATCAGCGATGTTCTGAGCCTTCACAGCCTCCTTGAGTGAGTTCATAGCGTTCTCGATAGCGCCTTTCTTGTCAGCAGGGATCTTGTCGCCATACTCCTTGAGGTTCTTCTCAGTCTGGAAGCACATGCCGTCAGCGTTGTTGATCTTGTCGATGCGCTCCTTCTCAGCCT
>JAEIGA010003994.1_pt1 | contig 22870 bp, 9 predicted proteins | sample 9270691 | NCBI WGS metagenome assembly JAEIGA01 (sample SAMN17057246, study PRJNA624740) | gut metagenome | biome: biome; isolation source: fecal sample | host: Bos grunniens | place: China: Xizang | collected 2019 | reverse complement strand
TAGCGGTCATATTCCTACTGTGGGTGGTGGTAACGACCTCTTCATTACCACTATCGAGGAGGGTATCAATGTGGCAGTGGCGACACCACAACATGTACGCGTACTCTCATCTACCGGAGCAGTCATCTATAGTGGCATGATTCAAACTGCCCTCGACATACCATTACCATGCGTAGGCGTGTATGTAGTTAGCGGCGAAAATGAAGTACAGAAAGTACTATATTAATACAGCCTGCGGCTATTAAACCGCTTCGTAGAGAAGCAAGATGATACTATGCAACCCCATCGCGAAAAGCGGTGGGGCTGTTTGTATAGATATAGGACATGTTTGATGCGTTTTCTTGTTGTGTTAAACTTAAGGTGGACAATGGCGTATTGTGCGTTTATTGTGCGTTTATTGTGCGTTTATTGTGCGTCTATTGTGCGTGAATAGTGCGTCTATTGTGCGTAATATACTAGATATTGACGGGGTACTTAATGGGTAGTGATCTCCTGCAGTTTGCAAGAGTTGTTCACTCGAATGTTCGGTCGCATAATGCAGCCTATTTGCAGTCCAAAATGGCAGAAAATGCAACTTTCTGCATTTTTTTTTGCGTATGTGCGATATTTGTAGTACCTTTGTAGCCGAAATATACTATTTTGGATATGAAGCGCTTTGTCTTAATTGTATTTTTGCTGCTAGCATGTACTACGGTATCTCGCCTTTTTGCTCGCACTGATTGTTCTGGCTATATTCAATATCTCTCGCCAGCGCACTACTGCGACTGCAAGGAAATGACTGCTAAAAACCGCTTGACAGAACTTCCGTTGGATATCACGATATCCGACTCGACATGGTATAAGACTTCTGCGAAGATTTTCTTAGATGGTTTTACGGCGTATCTATATTCAGATAGTGATATTCAGTTGGATGTATATTTGAGATGTAATTTCCCTGTTGTGCTATTGCATAGTGTTGTTGTACCTAAAAATCAGACTCGCGACTTCTCTTCTGAAGGTATCAGGTCGAAGTTGGAAGCACATGGAATCACAGATTTTGACGAAAATATGCCTCTGTACGTATGTTTCTATCCTATCAATGGCGCAGGTGGACGAATTATTTGCTACCCAAGCAATACAGGACCTCATTCTAGCTGTGAAGATGCCCTTTCCCTCTTGCCTAAAATGACATTTGTAAGCTCGCACGAAAGCGATGTTTATTTGATGACATCCAACCAAGTAGCTTCAGATAGTGTGATGTACATACGTTGGGAAGAGGACAATAATTTCCCATGCCATCTGAGTATCACGCATGGATCTTGTGACGGCGATATAGTCATGCAGCATGATTTTCTAGAGAGCAATAGTCGATATTACCTTAATCCAGATACATTGGCTAGTCTGTTTGCTATCAGCGATAGTCTCTATTTGCATTTTGCGCATGACTCTTCGGCTGCGGGACGTATTCGTCTGCAAGCCAGATCAAAAGCCTACAAGACATTTGCTACAGACACGACTGTCTGCGAGGGTATGGGGCTACAATTGGCAGATACAACTCTGACAGAAACGACGCAATATATCTACGACACGGTGTATTATAGCAACTACACCTATCGTATATTGCAATACAATCTTACGGTCACCCCTCCTGAGATGGAGTATGACACCCTTATTGTGTCAGCTGCTGATTTGTCTGCGGGATTCTACTATGCACCAGCCCATGAGTATATTTATGTTGCGGGTACATATGTATATACTATTCCAGTGCCCGATGGTTGCACCCGTATGATTACTCTCACTGTGGAAGAAGAGGTGATTTCTGCATTAGAGACATCACCAGTTATAGCTCCTGCTAAGTTAATACTTCGTCAGGGCATGGTGTATATTAGACGTGGTACACACTACTATACCCTCCTTGGCGAGAAATGTAATGAATTATAAATCTACAAATTTTATTAATAATGAAACGTAATCTACTCTTGTTTTTATTAAGCATCCCAATGCTGTTTGTATCAGTCGGCAATATATATGCGCGAACTGACTGTTCTGGATATAAAGATACTTATCCAGATCACTACTGTGCATGTAATTATGACTGTACTAGGATACAAAACATGTCGGGTTTGAAGAATCTTACTTTTAACGATTCGATTTGGTTCAAAACGACCCTCAAGACTTTTACTGAGGCCGGAATGACAGCTTATTTATTCTCTGAATCGGATGTACAAGTAGATATTTATCAGAATTGTCGTACATTTAATAAGATGCATCAATTCACTGTTTCGAAAAACCAAACACGTGACTTGGATCACCAAACCATTTTAGATAAACTAGAGCAGAACGGTGCTAGTACTGCTACAAATACCACAATCTATGTGCTTTTTTATCCACTGGAAGAGGGGGCAGATTGCCGTTTGATGTGCTATCCATACAATACAGGTCCAAACTCTACTGCTGCGGATCCATTGCCTGTACTAATTGGTATGACCTACGTCAGTTCGCATGCCAACGATGTATATGAGCTTAAAGCAGAGGCTATTCCTACTACCTATGCGCTCTATACGCAATGGAAGGAGGAGAATAATGCCCCATGCAATCTCAAGGTGACACGTGGTAGCGCGAATGGTCCAGTAGTTGCAGAATACGATTTCCTATCTGCGGAAACCAATTTCTATTTCGATCCTGCACTTTTGGCTGAAGTGAAAGCTTCAGGTGAATCATTGTATATGCATTATAATCATGATGCTAGCGCAGCTGGACGTATTCAAGTTGTTGAAGGTAAGGTTAGTGAGAAAACCATTGATGTGACAGAGTGTCAAGGCAAAACATATCAAATTGATGATGTTGTTTTTAGTCAATCAGCTGTTTACACCACTATGGTATGGGTTAATGCTACTACCCTGGAGAAAACGACATACAACATCGTCTTTACTGAACCTGAGGCACAATACGACACACTTCGTGTGAACATCTTTGATCTGCCATATATCTATCGTGAGCAATTTACTATCCCAGTTTCTGGTCCATGTGACTATGACTGTACGATTCAACGCGCTGGTGAGTGCGACGAGCGTGTGCTCCTGCATGTGATACGCATGAGCGAAGAATATATGACTATCTGTCATGGTGAAACCTATACGTGGAATGGCAATACGTATGCAGCGTCGGGTAGTTATTCGATCTCATTGCCTAATGCGAATGGTTGCGAAGATATTGTAACGCTGCACCTCACTGTTCTTCCAGCGGTGGCAGTGACTGAGGAAAGTGCTACTATCTGCCATGGCGAGACGTATACATGGAATGGCACAAGTTATTCCGTATCAGGCGATTATAGTTTGACATTGCAAGATGTGCACGGTTGTGATAGCGTTGTGACACTGCATCTCACTGTTCTTCCAGAGGTAGCCGTTATTGAGGAGCGTGCTACTATCTGCCATGGTGAGACGTATATATGGCAAGGTAAGACCTATTCTGTATCGGGTGATTATAGCCTAGTGTTGCAAGATGTGAATGGTTGTGATAGCGTTGTGACACTGCATCTCACTGTTCTTCCAGCGGTGGCCGTTACCGAGGAGCGTGCTACTATCTGCCATGGTGAGACGTATACATGGAATGGCACAAGTTATTCCGTATCAGGTGATTATAGTTTGACATTGCAAGATGTGCACGGCTGCGACAGCATTGTGACGCTGCACCTTACAGTTCTTCCAGCTGTGGCGGTTACCGAGGAGCGTGCTACTGTTTGCCATGGTGAGACCTACACTTGGAATGGCACTAGCTATTCCGTATCGGGTGATTATAGCCTGGTGTTGCAAGACGTGAACGGTTGTGATAGCGTTGTGATGCTTCATCTTACTGTTCTTCCAGCGGTGGCGGTTACCGAGGAGCGTGCTACGGTTTGCCATGGTGAGACCTATACCTGGCAAGGTAAGACCTATTCCGTATCAGGCGACTATAGTCTGGTGTTGCAAGATGTGCACGGTTGTGATAGCGTTGTGATGCTTCATCTTACTGTTCTTCCAGCGGTGGCGGTTACCGAGGAGCGTGCTACGGTTTGCCATGGTGAGACCTATACCTGGCAAGGTAAGACCTATTCCGTATCAGGCGACTATAGCCTGGTGTTGCAAGATGTGCACGGTTGTGATAGCGTTGTGATGCTTCATCTTACTGTTCTTCCAGCGGTGGCGGTTACCGAAGAGAGTGTCATCGTTTGCCACGGCGAGACGTATATATGGCAAGGTCAGACCTATTCTGTTTCGGGCGATTATAGCCTCACATTGAATGACGTGAATGGTTGCGATAGCGTTGTGACGCTCCACCTCACTGTGCTTCCTGAGGCGGCTACTTCAGAGGAAACAGTTGTGGCCTGCGATTCTTATTTATGGTTTGGTACTACCTATACGGAGAGTGGTGATTATACCTACGTGACAACCACAAACCAAGGTTGCGAGCATACTGCTGTTCTGCATTTGACTATTAACCATTCGGTAGTTACTGAGGAAACTGCTACCACTTGTGATTCTTATGTATGGAATGGCACAACTTACACCGAGAGTGGTGATTACACCTTTACAACGGTATCGTCTAACGGTTGCGATAGCGTTGTGACGTTGCACCTTACTGTTTGGCCTGAGGTACCTGTTACCGAGGAGCGTGCTACAGTTTGCCACGGCGAGACCTACACTTGGAATGGAACAAGCTATTCCGTATCAGGCGACTATAGCCTGGTGTTGCAAGACGTGCATGGTTGTGATAGCGTTGTGACGTTGCACCTTACTGTTCTTCCAGAGGTGGCTGTTACTGAGGAGCGTGCTACGGTTTGCCATGGCGAGACCTATACTTGGAATGGAACAAGTTATTCCGTATCGGGCGATTATAGCCTAGTGTTACAAGACGTGAACGGTTGCGACAGCGTTGTGACGCTTCACCTTACAGTTCTTCCAGAGGTGGCGGTTACTGAGGAGCGTGCTACAGTTTGCCATGGCGAGACCTACACTTGGAATGGAACAAGTTATTCTGTATCGGGCGATTATAGCCTGGTGTTGCAAGACGTGAACGGTTGTGATAGCGTTGTGACATTGCACCTCACCGTTCTTCCTGAGGTGCCAATTACAGAGGAAAGCGCCATCCTTTGTTATGGTGAGACCTATACCTGGCAGGGTAAGACCTATTCTGTTTCAGGTGATTATACGGTAACTTACGCGGATATGAATGGTTGTGATAGTACCTTTGTACTCCATTTGACTATCCTTCCAGAAGTAGCTACCTCAGAGGAAACTGTTGTAGCCTGCGATTCTTATGAGTGGCATGGCCAGACCTATACTGAGAGCGGAACTTACACGCACGTTACAACCGCAGTTAATGGTTGCGAGCATACTGCAATTCTCCACCTGACTATTAACAAGTCAGAGCGTGTAGAAGAGACTGTTACCGCTTGCGATTCTTATACATGGAACGGCGAGACTTATACGGAGAGTGGTGATTATGTATTTGAAACGACTACTGCTGCTGGTTGTGATCGCATCGAGACTCTCCACCTGACAATTAACAAGTCGGAGACTGTGGAGGAGACCGTCAGCGCATGTGATTCTTACGAGTGGAACGGCGAGACTTACACCGAGAGCGGTGATTATACCTACACAACGACTACCGATGCTGGTTGTGATCGCATCGAGACTCTCCACCTGACAATTAACAAGTCTGAGACTGTGGAGGAGACCATCAGCGCATGTGATTCCTATGAGTGGCATGGTATGACTTATACGGAGAGTGGTGATTATACCTACACAACGACTACCGCTGCTGGTTGCGATCGTCAGGAGACGCTTCACTTGACTATCAATTACTCTGAAACCATCGAGGAGACTATCACTGCTTGTGACTCGTATGAGTGGCATGGTATGACTTATACGGAGAGTGGTGAATATACCTATCTTACTACCACCGCTGCAGGTTGTGATCGTACAGAGATTCTTCATTTGACCATCGAAGTATGTTCCGCAGTAGATGATGTATTAGCTCCATCTTCGAAAATACATAAAGTACTTGATGGTGAGCGTATTATCATTATCCGAGACGGTAAATCTTATACATTGATGGGTCAAGAGATTTTGTGATATTTATTCACCCAATAAGTGATCATTCTGCTATGTAGTTGAATTTGTAAGAGTGATTTTTATCCAAGATTATCCCCCTCTGCCATGACTTGTAGGTAGATGGGGGTGTTTTTATGTATCCTGTATGTGATGTTTTCTCTTTTTTACCTTATTGGTTTTCCATTTTCAGACAAAATCTTCAAATATTGTCTAAATTTCTTAAAAATCATTTCAAATGTTTGTGTAATTGAAAAAAATGTAGTACCTTTGCACCGAATCTGCGCTGGAAGGGGAGTGTCTCTTTGTAAAAGGGTGGATTTAGACATTTTGAATAGCGTTTATTGGCGCTTTGTGTTTTGTGGTTCGAAACTTCGCAACTTTCTGATTACCTAATAGAAAACAAAGTTACAGTAGATGCCTATGGGTATGATAATATCCCGCCTCTCCCATGTATTGGGAGAGGTGTATAGTCATATCAGCGTAGGTTTCCTGTTGTTTATTTTATTAGGTGGGCAATGCGAAGGCCTCGAACTGCGAATAAGCAACTCGAGGTCTGCGCTTTTTTTGTGGCCAGTCTTGTACCTTTATTGTTTGGTAAGTTGCTGATGCACAGCGTCTTGACGAAAAAACAGAAAATATAAGGTATAAGAAATAAAATGAAGAACAGTTTTAGTATTTTTATTGTAGTTCTGTTTTGTGCAGTGCTATGCGTTGGATTGGGTTTTCTGAATCGTGATAGTTCCGATTCGTTGGGTTGGAATCCGAATGAGTTGTACAGCAATCCAGTTTTGTCAGGTGGTAGTTCTACTTTTACGAATGCAAGTTTGTCGAGTGGCGATGCTCCCGTTGGTTCATCTGTTGTTTCTATGCGTGGAGGTAGTGTAAGTAACTCTCCATTCCGTCACTCTTCATCTGCAATTTACCCTAGCGCGGTTTCTTTATACGCGCCTGCGAGCGTGTCTTATGGTTCATCGTCGATGTCGAATGGTGTATCTCCAATTGCCCATATGACCAGTAGTGCAGAGTATCGTAGTTTTGGTGGAGGAAGCAATGGTGGTGTATTGGGTTCATCATCTTCTCGCCATTATGCATCAGCGCCTAGTAGTGCAGCATTGTCTATCACTGCTCCTATTTCTTATAACGGTTCTTCAGTTTTTGATCACTCGTCTAAGTCCTATGGAACATCGGATGTTTCTAACATTCAATCGTCTGTCATGGATAATCCAGTGGTAGCATCTTCGTCAATCTATGGTCCATCTTCTTCTATGACTGATTATATTAACACTTATGGCACCGCTAGTTATGGCAGCAATGGCCGTAGCAATATTCGTGGAAGGCAGAATAGTGTTGGATTTGGTGATACATGGTGGAATTGGTTGGATGCTTGGATAAAAGACAATGGTGCCGGTATGGGTGTTGGTGATGCGGGAGATGATGGTTATTATAGTGGCTATGCGTTAGATCGTTATGATTTGGCAGCAGCTTATAATGATTTTATAGCTAATTTTTGGAACTCTGGTATGGGTATCGCTCCTACTTATGAGGAATGGTTGGATTGGTATATCACGTATACCGGTGAAAATGGTTATCAATTCAATAATCGCAATTATGCATGGCTTCCAGTGGGAAATATTTTGCCATTATTGTTGATGGCATTGGCGTATATAGTGATTCTTTTTGTTAAACGCAATAAAACTGCACAATTATGATAAAGAAAATTTTCTCCGCACTCGTAGTAGTGCTTTTCGCCACTTCGATGATGGCGCAGTCAGGTCTCACATGTGAGGATGCAATACCTGTAGATCAAAATTACGTTGGTACAATTGATGGTCCCTGTACCTTATGGTATACGGCTAATACTTATGATTTACCTTTGAATGTACATTTTATACCAGATGTCAATAATAGTGAGTTTGGCCCTGAGGTTTCTGTGGATTTTACTTGTGTGCCAGGTGTGTATGAGGATAAGAAAATCGATAGCCTTCTTACAATGGTTGAAGATTTTGGTTTGTCCTTCCCTCTTGAATTATGGTGCGATCTTGTTGTCAGAAATGGCAGGAATGAATGGGATCTTTCTGTGAATGAGAGTTATCGTGAGCAAATGGCAGAGTTTGGTTTGACATACAACGTACCTGCATATGTAAAAGTAACGTTTTTTGAGAGTGGTACAGTCAGTTTGAAACCCGATTCAGTTTTCAAAAACTGTATGGAAATTTCAGAACCAGTAACCTTGGATGATAGTATTTCGATTCTTCCAAATGATACTGATCGTGTATTTGTAATGCCATATACTGATTGGCAAAAAGATAGTATTCAGTTTGTATGGACTGGAGAAGAAAATCTTACCATTTGGTTGGCAACATATCAATGTAATTTTAAGCCAGAAATCACTGATGGTTACGTGTGGAATAACTACGAAATTATCCCCGGTATACCTTTTAAGTTGCAAATCAGCGATATAAAGGATGCGATAGCAAACAATAAGAGTGGAGGTTTGTTCTATGGCAAGATGTTGTCGTCAACATCTGGAAAGCTTGTTGTAGAAAAAGTGCCTATGGGCGCTATCCAAGGTGGAGCTCAATTGCTGAAATATGATGAACAAATTTCTATTCAGCCTAATGAAGCAACTCTATTCTGTTTCCCTCGCACATGGGGATCTACTCAATTCCTTTCGTCTCAAGCAGCTGATATAAAGATGTTTACGTCAAATACATCCGAGTTTTCTGCATCTGAAAACGATGCTAATTTGTTGGGTATTTTTACTTTTGGTAAGAGTACTAAGGAGTTGTTGCTGTCTTCAACAGAAATGAACCTTCTTACAAGCGAAGCAGTAGATGATTATATTTATGTACGCTTTTTAAGTACTGTGGCGGTTGATATTACTCCTAAGCAATGGAATATATCTGATTGTGCGGACAAGTCATTGGCAATCCAGCCTAATGTACCCTTATTAATACCTGCACGTAGCAGTAATACAATATATCGTTTGAATTATGAAGAGTTTAAAGATTCTGAGATTATTATAGAGTGGGGGGGAAATAGTACATTACCAACTTATATTGCAGATACTTGTTCATTCACATTATCTTCAAAGAATGCTCGTTTAGTATTATCTCCAGCGCCTACCATCAAACGTCAAGGAACATATACTATTACTGCAGAGCAGGTTGAATCCTGGGCATCACGTGTAGATGCTGACGGCATGCTTTATGCACGTTTTAATCCAACCAATGCTGGTAATGTTACTTTTAAGGTAAACAAAACCGTTCTTGACCCTGTTTACACCACGATTTTTGAGACATTGTGCTATGGTGAGAGTTATGAGTGGAATGGTCAGGTGTATGCGAAGTCTGGTGAGTATAGCCAAACCTTTGTAGCTGCTAATGGTGCCGATAGTATCGTGACGCTCAATCTCACTATCCGTCCAGAGGTGGCAGCAGTAGAGGAGAAAGCTACTGTTTGCTATGGCGAGAGCTACACATGGCAAGGTACCACCTATACCGAGACAGGCGAGTATAGTACCACTCTCCAAGATGAGAATGGCTGCGATTACCAAGCGGTTCTCAACCTCACTGTGTTGCCAGAGGTAGCAGCCACTACCGAAACAGCAGAAGTACCTTTTGGTGAGACCTATACATGGCATGGCACTACCTATACTGAGAGTGGTTCATACACCATCACCCTGCAAGATGCCAATGGCTGCGACTATCAAGCTACACTGCACTTGACCGTTCTTCCTAATCCAGAGAAGACGGATTTGCAACCTACTGATATGATGCCACTTTCGTTGCAAGATGCGTTTAAGGTTATGACGATGGAGCAAGGATTGTGGAGTGCTCAAGATGTGAAGTTGCATTGGGATGGCGTAAGTCCATTGCATGTGTTTGTCGCTAAGCAAAAGGTATATGCATTGACTCCATATAACCGCCACGTCTTGCACTATGAGATGATTCCAGCTGGTGCAGAGTGGACATTGAGCAAGGATATGATGGCTGCATGGGAGTCTTACATAGCAGAGGGCGTACTGTATGTACGTTTCTTGACGGAGTTGCCAGGCACGTTGACTACCACGGTAGCGGAGTGACCAATATATAAGTACGCGTATCGCGGGTATGCTCCCGCGTGCGTGTACATTAGAGACATAGGGTATAGGTCATTGGTTTGACCTATGCTCACAAAAAAGTAATAGGCGAGAGGCTAAAGGCTATGAGGCGATAGGTGCTGATTAGCGGCTCCGCCGCGCAGTGACCTTTGAAATATTGAAATAGACTGAAAAAATGTGTATTTTTGCATTTTTCTGCCGAAATTGTTGTGTATATTAGAAAATTGTTGTAATTTTGCAACGCAAAATCTAAACAATATCTAGAAATATGGCAACTTTTTCAATCACAATCAACGAGCGTACCGCTCAAGGAAAAGCTTTGTTGGCTTATTTAGAAACGCTGAAGGTGAATCTACAGCGCACTTCTCGTACCTGTTCGCGCAAGGGTAGCCTTGAACGCTCTATGGATGACATTAAGCATGGTCGTGTAGAGAGTTTTTCTTCTGCAGATGAAATGTGTAATGCATTGGGGATTTAAGTTATGTACCAAGTGCGAATGACTCGTTCGTTTGGCAAAGATGCTGAGCGATGCAAAAAACGCGGATATGACATGCAACTATTGAGCAAAGCAATCCACCTCCTCGCTGAGAGTGGTCAGTTGCCTGCGTCGTATCGCCCGCATAAACTATCTGGTAAATTTGCTAATTGCTGGGAGGCACATCTCAAAGGCGATTGGCTGTTGTTGTGGTTTCAAAACGACGAGGAATTAACGCTTCTCTTTACTGGTACAGGAACACATTCAGATGTTTTTGGATAGCAAAAAACATCTTTGAGTTGCAGCAGAGTAACTCATAACCTTCCGCTCAATTTTTGAATATCATTTTTTCAGTCTGACAAGTTTGTCAGACTTTTTTTGTCTATTTCAGTATTTGCAAGCGGCTTTGCCGCGAATTGACCCTTGAAATATTGAAACAATAGTAAAGAAACGAAAATAGTCATTTCTATAATTCGTTCGGCAGTGTCGAACGAATTAGGAATAATACCTATTAGTGCTGAAATTCAACCGTTTACATTTCGCTCGGCAGTGCCGAGCAATTTTACGGAGCAAGACTTAAGCAATTTCCTATCTGTAGGTTTTTCTCATCATCGTATAAAAGTGCTTTCGGCTGATGAACTGCGCAAACTGATGTAATTTCCTAATCAAATATTTCGTTTTTTTACCGATATGCCTAATCGCATGTCGGTTTTTTTCTATTGTTTCGATGATATATAGGATGAGTAGGGGATATATGAGGGGTGTGTATGGGTAACGAATAGTGCGGTTATTGTGCGGTAATAGTGCGGTGCGTGCGAGGAAGAACTAAGAACCGAAAGAGATAATCGCAATAAAGATATTAACTGAAAACCCCGCCTTCGGGCGACAACATAATAGAACAACCATTTGAAAACAACATATAAAAACAACATAACCACCCGAAAGGGACAGGAAGTTTTAAAATCTGCTGGTATAGAATATGAATGTCTAGTAGAGGGATATGGAAACATGTGTGAAAACAAAAACATATAATCAAAAATTGAAGAATTAAAACTAAATTTATATGAAACAATTTAATTTTTATTGTAAACATTATAAGTTCAATCGTTTTATAGTGTCTCAATATTGTAGAAAATACAATACAAATAAAATGAACACAATGTCTCTGTTTTTCAAAAGTAGAGGATTCGAATATATTGATCAACATTACAGAATCATAGTATCGTTGCCTTTGGATGATATTATTGATTCGTTATATATGAATAATACACATAACCGTGATATGCAATGATACTTTATCATGGGACTAATATGAGTATTCCTACTCCTGATATTAACCTCGGGAAAGTAGGAAAGGATTTTGGCAATGGCTTCTATTTATCTGATACGCAAGAACAAGCGGAAGAATTTGCCAAACATATGTGTAATGATTATTATACGACGTGGACACCTTATGTTAATGCGTATGTGTTTGATGAAACTATCCTCAACAGTGAGGATTTAAAAGTCTTAATATTTGAAGATTATTGTGAAGAGTGGGTGGATTACGTATATGAACATCGTAAGCTAAAAGAGAAGTGTTTATCAGATTATGACATCATTTATGGTCCTATAGCAGATGGAGATATGGAAGGTTCCTTTCTTCTGTATGAAGCACACAAAATAACGAAACAACAGCTATTGGAAAGATTAAAATACCATAAAGGTAAAACATTCCAATATTATTTTGGAACTCCAAAAGCGCTCCAATACATAACATTTTATTGCTCTTATAAATTATATAAACCAAATACAATAGCAGCTTTTAGTAAATATAAAAGACCACTATTAAATGAAATAAATTGGGAATATGATGCATATATACGTATTATAGGGGATACTCATTTAGAAGTCCAGCATAATACACAATGGGTAGAAAATAATACTATTGATGTTTCGTTAGAATTAGTCGAAGAGCAGCAAGATATATCACATAAAAAAATTCTGAAACCAAGTGAACTAAAGAAAAAAATGAAATGTTTAAAGAATCCCCAATTATTAACTAAAAAATAATAATCCCCCCTTAATATAGTAACTTTTAAAAATAAACGATATGAAAAAATTATTAACAATTTTAATCTGCGTTTTACTGAGTGTCAGTAGCGCATTTGCAGGAGAGGCACAGATTACAGCGTCTATTTATAGTGGAGATGGACAAGTAATTGCAACCACTGATTCGCAAAAACCTAGTACAGGGTGGGTATCTTCTGGAGAGTCAGTTAAGAAGGCTGGCGGATTCATGTACGGTGGAACTGTGTATGCTTTTGCAAATGCAAATCAAGGATCTTTTTTTGCAGGGTGGTATGTTAATAATAATACTACTACTTTGAATACAAGCAATCCATATTCGGTAACAAGTAAATGGAGTTCTTCTGCTTCTGCCACAGTTGCAGCTGTATTTAAACCAATTATACACGTATCGACAACATCAATAGGCTTAGTAGTTAACAATGGTACTGTTAATCCTTATACGCTGACTATTACTGTAAATGATAATGCGAATGCAGAGAATTTATATGCCGAGTTATCTGATACGGAAAATTTTGCTATTGAATGGACCAAGAAAGATGTAACAAGTGTCAATACGCACACATTACAGATTAGATATATAGGAGCTATCAGTGAAGCAGAAGGAAAGACTGCTCAATTAACTTTGTATACAGATCACACTTCCAATAAAAATGTAGTGATACCAATAAGTGTTACCGCTCCTCCTGTGATACACTTTTTAGGTACAAAAGAAGAAGGCGATGATGCTGCTCGAGGAAAATATACGGTGACATTTAAGAATGGTGATGCACCATTAGAAATTGGAGCGGAAGGCAAAGATAAAACAGTCTTACTAGGAGACGAGTATGATGTTATTCTTACTGTAACAGAAACAAATCCAAATTATATGTTTTTTGGCTGGCAACGTATAACTAAGGATGCACAAGGCAACGTTACTAATGTTGAATATATTTCAAAGGATGATCCATTTGATGGCAACCTTAATATGGGCGAAGCTCGTTATGTGAAAGCTGAATTTATTCCAAAAACAACAGCGCTTTTTGTTGTTCAAGGACAATCAGAATTGTATCATGATTTACAAGCCGCTATAAACAAAGCAGAGGAATCAACTTCAAAGATGGTTGTTTTTGTGGGCACAAATAAAAATGAGGTCCTCTTACCACGTGCAAATGACGCTGCATATACGATTCCTTCTGGAGTAACTGTGCTTATTCCACACAATGATAAATATAAGAGTGGAAAACCTAATGATATAGAACCTAAAACGAATTTTGAAGAAACCAATAATACTCCCAAGGTTAATTATAGCAAGCTGATTTTTGCCAAAAACACTAAATTAACCATTAATAATGGCGGTAAATTGTGTGTGGGAGCGAGTTTATCTGCTAATATGGAATATAATGGAACTGTCAATAATTATGCTTGGATTGAGATGCAAAATGGCAGTCAGATCGTGGCAGAAAGCGGTTCACATGTTTATGTATGGGGATATATTACTGCATATGATGAATTGAAACCAAACGGTCAGAAGTATTATATTGATGCCTCGAATATATCACGAGTAGGTTCTGTGCAAGCTAAGGCAGGCTCGACAATATCAGAGGCATTTCAAATACCTGATTGGAGAGGTGGTTCGGCTGCATCTTCTATGGTGAACAATGCGGATAAAGTATTTCCGATTAATCAATATTATATACAGAGTATTGAAGTACCATTAACATTGGAGGTTGGTGCACTCGAGAATGTGTATACAGCGATTGATGTAACTCTGTTGGGAATACAAGAGACCGGTGTTGAATTAATATCTCAGAACTCTTCAAATACGTTATTCTATATTGATCAAAAAACTAATCCTAATACGAGTATTCTGAAATACTATAGTGCAGAAAATGATCGTCAAAATTGGATACTTAAAACAATAGGAAACACACCGGGAAATGCCAGCTTGAACAACATTACAATATCTATGACAGTTGGTATTCTTCAATCAGTAGATATAGTTTCAAAAAACTATGTACTTCCATTGACCAGCAATATGACTGTACGTTGTGAAAATACGAATGTTCTTGTGCCTTATGAATATGCAGTATTGGCTGGTGCATCCATTGAGATAGATGATAAGTCTACACTAACCATAGATGGTAATTCTTCAAATCCAGCTTCTCTCTATATATATGACGCTGATGAGAATAAATCAGGACAAAGTGGAGATTTAATAGAAGGGACAGGTTATTTTGGGCAGTATGATCAGGAGCAGTATCCTGCACGTTTCTGCCCTAATGGCCGTAAAACTCGTACGATATCTGATGCGAAATTAGTAGTAGATGGAAAATTAGTGGTAGGACAATATGGAGCTTTATACACAACTAAGGGGAAAGCTGTGATTACATCTTCATTGGAGTCATCTTCATCGTCTAAGCCGGAAATTAAATTACATGCAATTCCATCAAAGAAAGTTACGAAACAAGTGGTTCAAAAAGATAGAACGCCAAGTTATATTGACATACCAATCACATCTGCATACTTATATAACAAAGGATATAGTACTCCATATGATTATACGGCAACAGACGGTGTTACGGCCTCAGCAGATAAACCTGCCACATTCTATTATATGGCTGAGTCGGAGACAAAAGGACGATGGGTACTCCCAGGAGAGGTAACTCGTTTGGAAAATACAAATACTACAGTTACTATGCCGAATAGCGAAGATCCTTATCCAATAGTGGTAGATTGCTATACGAACCAATCGAAAGATTTAGCGAAAAATGCTTTTACGGGTACTATTGAAGGGGAAGGTTTCGCTTTTGCTAATGGCAGTTATGAAAATAGTGTGAACTACAATGCAGAAAAGGGATGCTTAGAAATTTCATTGGTATATACATCTACGGATCGTCACACATCGCGTACCGCTACACTTACACTAACGAACGTAGTAGGCACAATGTATCCTACTGTTCTGACAGTTAATCAAGATTATACGCCAGCCTTTACGCTCTCATCTCTGCAAGAAATGCCTATTCAAGCTCAAGTAGGTACTACTGGTACTGCTCAAGTAGATATTACGTGGGCTGAAAATAATGTTACACAACTCACTGGTACTACTAATTTACTGGAATGGGAATATGAAATTGATCCTGCAGTAGATGGGTTTGCAATTAAACAAACAGACAAAGGAAAATCAGTATTGGTTGCATATACTGCAACCCAAGGAACCAAAGAGGCGAATGTGAAGGTGACTGCCACGTATGATGGTCAGGCGTATGATCAATCGTTCAAAGTCGCTGTTACATCTTTCTTTGGAAACAATACATTGGATTTCGAAGAAAATGTTCCGCATGAAATATATGTAGATGATTTGAATATTGCAATTCCAATTAAAGGCAAGAATAATGCAAACCCATTAGTGCTGTCTTTGGAGGGAGAGAATGCGGATGAGTTAGCTACGTTCACTCTAAAAGAAGGCATCCCTACCATCACTGCGAAGGGTAAAGAGGGAGTTGTGACGGCAGTTGTTTCTCAAGCAGATGATCATGAAAATGGTATTGCAACGAAGACAATTAAGCATCCAATCACATTGATTAAACATACCCCAGAAGTTATATGGAATTGGGGAATTGTATATGGTGGTCAGACATATAACACGCCATTTGCTAATTTACCTGCAGGTGCTACTTGGTCTTTGCGCAAAAACGTTGATGCTGATAATTTGTTGGATTATAACGAGAGTGATAACTCTATGAGTGTGGTCAATATAAGTGCTAGAAAGTCGGCAAGTTTCTTGTTGAATCTAGAACCAACTGCTACCCACTATGGCCTCGCAGAACAGGAATATATTACAGAGATATATCCAAATCCTCGTAATTTGCCGCTGCAGTTAAACTCGCAAGCAAAATATAATATTGTAGCATCGGACATTACTACAGGAGTAGAAACAGAAGAGCAAGAGGGTGACCTGAATATCACATTGCCAGTAGGAGCATCCGTTACATTGAATTTTATAGGTATTCCGGGATTTATAGCGATGAATGTAGATGGAGAAGGAATAAAGGTTGAGGAAAGTTCGGATGGTGAAACTTGGTCAGAAATTGTTTTTGGAGATGGTAAGTGGATGTTTGATGTCAATCAGACTAAGACCAACCGAGTGAAATTATCTAATACGGGTACTTCTCCAATCGTGATTTCCGCATTATCTATCACGATCCGTGAGGGCAAGCCATATACTCACTATTATGGTAAGGCGGACGCTATTGCGACTGCAGGAGGCTTAGTGGCAGCAGAGGGATATTATATGTCTATTGTAACTACTGGTTCTGAGTTAATTAATACCCAATCGGCATTTGCTTCTACTGCGACTGCTTTTAGCGGTTTTGATGATGCATTCGAAATGCAGGTCAAAGAATTGTCGTTTAAGTTTTTTGCACAATCAGATGCTGGATATTATTTCATAGATTGGACCCCAGTAGGACAAACGATGGTTGCAGCAAATACATCAATAGATCCGAATTTTTCACCTCGTATAGCAGCAAACCTAATGCAACGTGGATATGGCTATACAGAGTATGAAGCAATGTTCTGCACTGGAGGTGCATGTGAAGATTTGCCAGATGATGAAAAACTTGCTGGTATATTGTCATTTATTCCTGCTACACATGTAGGTACATGGCAAGCTAATTTTGGAGTAGCATCAGTAATCTCTGGAAATGATATTAACTTTGGTAAAGTCGCATCGCCCAATATAAGTGATAAGAAGACAGTAACAGCAGAGTTTATCGTGAATGGTGATGACATAAACGACTTCAAAGAACCAATTATCATAGGTGATGGGTTCTCTCTAGTTGTTGCGACCAAAAATGTAGCTGCGGGAAAATATTCTATTTCTGTAGAATATACACCACAAAATATTGCTGGTGTTCATAACGGTACTTTAACATTAGAGCGTATAGATATGGATGGTCAAGATGCTTCTTCTGAAACTATCAATCTTATAGCAGAAGAAGATTATACCCCAGCTTTTGTGCTTGATTCTCCACTGGATTTTGGTTCGAATAATTTAGGTCAAGAAACGCTTAAAACTATCGAACCTACTGAAAAGAATGCGATAGCCAATATGTATGAAACCAATTGGACCGCTAAAGTTACGGAAGATGAAGCAGGCAATATCCCATCGCAGGAGTTTACTTTGCAATCTATTAATAGTAAGTCTGGTGTGGCTGAGGTGCGCTATTTCCGTTTACAACCAGGTGAACGCGTAGCTTATTTGCATCTAACTGCTTCATATATAGATGCTTCTTCTGTAGAACACTCAAAAACGGTGGTTTGTCAATTGACAGGTCGTAGTACAGACGTGAAAACTGCTAATGATTTGGCATTTAAGACGAACTTAGAAGTTTTTGTGGACGATGAAGCCTTTGATCCGTTTATTAATAGAAATAATGATAATACAGGCGATATAACATTCACCTTGCCGGCAGATTGTGGATTGGCAGTTGCAGGAAATGGATTGTTGCAACCTACTGGTGATTATAAGACAGGTACTTACACTATCAAAGCATCGCAAGCGGCATCAGCCCAATTTGAGGCTTCAGCAGAATTGACCACAACTATTGTGGTACGCAAACATCCTACAGAAATTACTTGGAACTGGGATGTACTTTATTTTGGTGGTACGTATGATAATCCAATATCATCTACTAATAAAAATGCTGATTGGACTTTGACGCTTTCGAATAGTGCGAACGGCATGATTTCGTATGAAAACGGCATTGCAGAAGTGGTAATACCTCAGGTAATAGGTGAATATATAGCGGAATTCCAATTCTCACAAGAAGAAAGCGATACATATGAAGCATATCCGCTGACTACTTTTACAACTAAAATGTATAGTGATCCTCGCCATGTGCGTGTGGATGTGAATAGTCAAAACACATATGATGCGGTAACTGTACTACAAGGTACAGGAAGTTTGGTTTCGTATAATGCAAGTCAACAAGCTATTGTCTTTAAGGATGAGTCTCCTTCTGTAGGTGCTGATCGTCAGTGGGTAATGCATTTCTTGGGTGTGCCTGATGAGCTTTCGTTCAAACCATCAGGAAACAATCTATGGCAAATAGAGGAGAGTTCGAATGGTGTAAATGACTGGACCGTTATTTATGCGTATGCTCGAATTGCCACTCAAAACAATGAGGCATTTAGCATCGCGCTAAAACCTAATAGCCAATATATACGAATTACGTATGGTTCGAATAGCGAAACTCCGTCTGATGGTGTTTTGAAAGATGTTTTCGTGTCCGCTCTAGAGCGTGTTAAATGTGATGTTCCTGCATTGTATATGCCAATCGCCGCAGATGTAGAAAACAATCCTACCAAGAAGACTATTAAGTTAACGTATATTAGTTCGGAGGAATTGACGATCTCTACTTCGGATAAGTTATTTACTCCTAGCATACAAATACTACCACCTTCTGCCAATGCAGATATTTATCAAGAGATGCCTATTGAGGTAACTAGCAAAGCAACTACGGCAAAAGACGGTGTGTCTATGTTTGTGAAGAATAAAAATGGTGATATATTGTTTGAACTGCCTATAGAGTCGTTCGTATTTCCACAAACATTACCAATCCGATTGGCTACAGATGCAGCTAAGCGTTTCTATTTTGTGACTACTTATACGCAATATGCGCAATGGGATGCGCCAACTTTGATTCTTCAAAATGCTCCTTTAGGTCAGTCGCGCTATGTGACATTCGAGTTTGCAGGTGCGCCATCAGTAATTCGCTTCTCACATACTGCAGGAGAGACTGGAGAATGGATCATCGAGGAACGCGCTGCGGGTGAGTCGTGGATGGTAGCAGATCCAAGTCTATTAAGACATGAGAATGGAGAAATTGAGCAGGGATTGAAGCAAGAATCTTCTCAAGTTCGCGTAACATATAAGGGAGTGATCTCAGATCCTGTCTCTATCAATGATCTCATTATTGTTGGCGACGCAAGTCTAACTCCTGGTGAATCTACATTGCATTTCTCTGATAAAGCCCCAGCTAACCAGCAGAACTTGGTAGTGACGACGGTTAACTTAAGTGACTTTAGAACCTCTATAGATAATGAGAACTTCTCTGTTGTAGCATTGGATAAGTCGCAGTTAGAGAACAATACGATTGCAGATGCCTCTATTACCCTCCAATGGAATGGCAATGCTGTGGTGGATTACGGAACGCTTACTTTCCTGCATCCTACCGAAGATAAGGTTTTGGCTACGGTAGAGTTAGTCGGAACACGAGATGCTATTGATTCTCCAACTACTAATATCTTTACTGGTGTTGCTGATGGATTCACACTTAATGGAACATTTGAAGGAACTGAGAATAGAGAAGTACTTCTCACCGATGCTTTTGATCAAAACGATAAGGCACTATTCGATTATTTGTTTATATTTGGAGAAACATCCACAATGGACGGAACCAAGACAATTACTACTCCGAATAATCAAGCCGGTAGTAATGCTAAAACTCCTTGTTTTATCTATCGTAAAAGTGATTCAGGAGATAGTTATGCTTTGGTAAAAATGGTAGAAAACGCCAATGATAAATCTCGAATTTGGGAAGAGGGTGCCATGACTATTGAAGAAGCTGCTTCGTTGAGTGTATATGTAACAGGTTTCTGTCCATATGCTTCTACGGGTTACACAAAAAGCGATGAAGGTGTGTTCTACTTCAAAGGTCAAAAAGATGCTACTTTGGATCTTTATGTACAAGATGCCTATATCTATAGTCGTTACAAAACTATTGATGGTCACTCATTTATCGGACGTGATAATGGTGAGAGTTTTACCGAGGGATATGTTCGTGGATCAGGTGCAGTGTTTGTGTTTGAATGTACAACAGAGAATGCCATTCAGAATCCATTCAATGTAAATATCCACACGAAGGATAGAAACTTACTAAAGAGTCACTATGGTTGTTTCTTTGCTTCGGCTGTAGGTCGTGCATATCAGGTTTCTTCTCCTATCCAAGTCCATTTATCATCAGCAAGCACAGCATATGCAACTACTCTGTCATTTGATGACAAATGGCCAACAAATGTGGAGGATAAAAACCAACACGTTCGCACCAATGGCTTTATTAGTTTGCAAAAGCAAGTAAATAATGCGCCATCTATTGATTTAGGAAGTCCAAATACAATCGTGAATTTCAATGGTGGTCAAGTAGAGTTGCAAAATGCTCAGATTGTGAGTGATAATTATAAGACCACATTGGCGATTTCTTATCGTTCTGGTTATATGTCCACATTTAAGATGGCATTGGGTATTGGTACCGACTCTAAAGAGGGTACTGTAAACTTCAATGATGGTACAACCACCGTTATCCCTATGTATGTAGATGAGGAATATCGCCAATATTATTTGATGGATGAGGATGATCCAACTACTACAAAAGATGAATCAGCCTACACATCATGTATTCGTTGTCCTGAAAACACCTACGTGTATGGTGGTTCTCATAGCATGATGCGTGCATGTTCTGAACCTACGTCCAAAGGTGGTGCACCAAAGACAGGACCTGACGGTAGTGCATTAGGATTGTATCAATATCCACATACGCCAGAAGAGGGACACAAGGGTGGTTGGAGTGGACCTGATACCTATGGATTGGTAACTCCACTTCAAGCTCCAGAGGGTTATAAATATGAAAGTGTAACGCCAAACGATAATGGAACTCCAGATGATCTGACTGATGATTATTTGAATTTCTGGGTTCCAGCTGGATACGATACAAATGCCGCTCAACCAGAGGTGGATCAGACAATCAGTTATTGGAAAGCGTGTATGACAGAAATTCGTGCTGAATATGCAGGTTCAGGCGGCGGAGCCGGTGGTGATCAACGCATTAAGATGCAAGATGGTCAACAAATAGAGTTGGTATATAATTTGATGTATTGTCAGATTGATGAAAGAATACGCCAAATTATTGCAGCTCATGATGGCACGAAATATACATATACTGCACCAATTAAGAACCCTGCTACCGGCGAATACATGTCTATTCCACCAAGTGAGGTAGGTGGAAAATATCAGCATTATGTAACTAATGGTGAAGCATATACTGTAGAAAATAAGATCTACTATGTAACTCTATTAGAAGCTGATAATTGGATGGCATTTACAGCTCCATTTGATGTAGAGAAGATATATGTCATGGAAACATATTCTGAAGAAGCGTTGAGTAAAATCGAAGCTTCTGAGGAGGAGACCCTTAGGAATACCATTATGAACGTACAAGCAAAGCATAATGCAGATTTTGCAGCCTTCTTTGCAGTGACAGTAGCATTGGGTAGTGATAAGCCATTTGATGAGATTTACAAAGGATATATCGAGTGGGGAAAATCACAAGATATACAAAATGGACTTTATGAAAATGCTTCAGGTAAAGCATATGATTTACGTGGTCAGAAGCCATTGATAAATTATGATGGAAAGAACTGGAGAGATGCTAACTACTACCTCTATCACAATGCTGGAGATTGGGTTGCTACCCAGGTAAATGGAGAGGCGTCATTTGAGCCAAAGTGGGAGTTTGTAAATGTACCAAATGATGGAGAAGTATTACTTCAGAAGGGTCATACATATTCACTAATGTTCCCATATTGTGTCGGATGTGAGGATGGACGAGATGAAATGTGGGATTATTGGTCTGGTAAATTTGTAATCTTTGAAAGTACAATTGGCAAGCATATTGTAGAAGGACAGATGCCAAGTTTATCCACAGAATTGAATCCTAATGTGGGTATGATTGGTGGTAATGCAACATTTAATAAATTCAATGTGTCAAAGGATGTTGATAATTTCTATGAATATTTCCAAGGAATGCAAGGAGCAGGTTTCTATCCCCCAACAGGTGATGTGACTGTTGAACCGACATTCTCGTATTTGTTAGCAGATGTCACCGCTCCTGCAGGTCAAAAGATTGCTGGTATTCGTCGTACAGGTGAGATTATCTACGATGACGACAATAACGGCAATCAAAATGGTACTAGCGGTCATATTCCTACTGTGGGTGGTGGTAACGACCTCTTCATTACCACTATCGAGGAGGGTATCAATGTGGCAGTGGCGACACCACAACATGTACGCGTACTCTCATCTACCGGAGCAGTCATCTATAGTGGCATGAT
>JAEIGA010003993.1_pt1 | contig 22873 bp, 27 predicted proteins | sample 9270691 | NCBI WGS metagenome assembly JAEIGA01 (sample SAMN17057246, study PRJNA624740) | gut metagenome | biome: biome; isolation source: fecal sample | host: Bos grunniens | place: China: Xizang | collected 2019 | reverse complement strand
GAACGATTATTCGCGCTATTTTCAGCACGTTTTAGCACCGTCCAACGCCCAAATCTTTTACCAGTTAAATCATTACAAGCACTCATATTTAAAAAGTTCCTCTGTATAATCAATTCTTTGCTCTAATGCTTTATATATATTTTTTTCAACTGAATCTTTACAAATTAGTTGATAATAGAAACACGATTGTTTTTGGCCTAATCTGTGTATTCTTTTTGCCGATTGCATATAATTTTCGGCGGAAAACGTCGGCGTAAAATAGATGATTTTATTATATTTCTGTAAGTTCAAGCCCATCGCGCCCGCCTGGTAGTTTACGAGGACCACAGCGTTATCGTGGCGGTTGTAGTTGTCTAGGTTCTTTTCTGATCCGTTTATGACACTTACGGGCCGTTCGTTCTCTTCGCATATGTCGCGTAGTTTATCCAGTTCGTTATTAAAGTTATAGAACACAATCAGCCCGTCCCCGGTGCTGTTAAGAAGATCGTTAAACGCTTGTAATTTGTGTTCGCTATACGCGCCGCATAACATTCTTAAATACAAAAGCTCGGTTAATATAGTATCGCCTTTGAGTTTCACGCCCTCAACTTCCACTATCTTAGTTTTAAGAAACTTCTTATAGTATTTTGAAACCGGAACGATAACAGGAATGAAAGTTTGTTCAGGCAGTTTTATAACTTCTGACGTTTTCAGAAAATCACAACCGAGTGCCCGCATTTTTGTTTTTAGTCGCTCTACGTTCTTGTAGCCGTCTATGATCGGTACATATTGGCCGCCGATCTCTTCGAGATGCGAATCAACATACATTCGCAAAAAAGCATCTTTAGAAATCCCATAACCGAGCATTGATAATTGACTGAATAATCGTTCATATTTTCCGCTTGTCGGCGTACCTGACAGCAGTATCAAGTTGGTGTAGTGTAATTTCATGATGTACTTTGCTCTTCGTGTCTGCTCGTTTTGAATCACGCTGCTTTCGTCAAGCATCAGCGTGAAATCTTCCAGCTTTAGAAAATCGGGCCGCCGGTATATCAGATCGTAGTTGATTACCCCAACATTTATATTATTTCTCGCTATAGCCTTAAAAAAATTAGTATAGTCGTGTTTATCTGTTAAATCCCATGCAGTAATATTAGAATAATAACTATCAAAATGCTGGAGCCAATCGTTAACTTTCGATTTTTGGCAAACAACCAGGTTAACCCGTTCGTGCAGTTGGTTTAATTTCTCTGATCCGGTGAACGTTTTACCGAGGCCCATATCGTGATAATACGCACATTTAGTATAATTCTCGGTCCGGGCTAACGCCTCGGTTTGATGTGGTAATAAAACTAATGACATGGAAATAATCACCCCCTTGTACTTTTTTTTATAAAAATCTTCTTCCCTTATATCATAATTATACACTAAAAAGTGTACAATAGATATAGACAATTTGCACAAAATTATGTGTTTAGTTTTGTGTGCTAATATGCGGTAAAAAATGATATAATAAATACGGGCATTTTTTGATTAAGTCAACCATACCTTGTACTTCTTCCAGTCAAACGCCGCCGGGTACTAGCCTCTTTCATACTCGGCGGTTTTCTATTGCTTTTTATAAACTTTAGGTGTACAATTAAATAAAAAACGTAATGAGGTTGTAACAATGTCTAACTTAAAGAATGTAAGAATTAAATCAGGAATTAGCCAATCTGAATTAGCGAAGCGCACCGGAGTTAACTTGCGTATGCTGCAATATTATGAGCAGGGCGTTAAAAACATCGATGGCGCCAAGATTGACACGCTCGCCGCTCTCTCGATCGCTCTCGATTGCAGGATCAGCGAAATCATGGAACACCCCGAGAACGTGGTAAACGCTAAAATATAATCGGATAATAAAAAATAACCCCGGAGAAATCCGGGGTTTTTATTTTAATTGTACTCTTCGAGAAAAGAGATTAACGTTTCTTCGTCTTGGGCCATTACATCAGCTTTTAATTCTTCCTTACTCATATCAAGATGTTGAATTGATAAATAAAGAATATCGAAAACTTTTTCTTGTAGCTCTGTCATGATCCTGGTTCCCCTTTTATTATGCTAATAAGTTTTTTGTTATCGTCATTATTACATCGTGTTTTTCTTTGTCGGTTAATCCGTTCCATTTTTCAACGCCCATTACGTTTACGTATGCTTCTTTTATCATTTCTATGATTTTGTTTTCTGCGGTTGTCATTTTGTTACCCCCTATTATATCACTTCAATTCTGTATGTACCAAAATATTCATTATTTCCGAAAGCATCTTGCCAATTTCCCATTTCGTTATACTGCTCTCTAACCTCGATTGCCTCGGCCATTGTTTCAACTCTTTCCATGATTTTATTTGTTCTATTGCTAACGATTGCGTATTCGATCATTTCCGTTTACCTCTTTCTTTATCTTATGTATTTATTATACACTATTTGGTGTATAGTGTCAACACTTTTCCAAAAAAATAACCGGGAATTTTTTCCCGGTTAGCTGTTATAAAAATAATCTTTGTAGAAATACAAGACGGCAGCAACCGCGCCGATCATCAATAGAATAAATAGCATTGTGTTATCACTCCTTTTCATATACCCCATGTTTATCGAATACCCATCTTGAACTAGTTGCGATTGATAACATTTTAACCATTCCGTTAATACGATCGATTGTTCTGTTATACCATTCTGTTCTACCATTAGCATTATAATCTTCATATGCTAATTCTATCCAACCGTTAATTTCTTCTATCATTTTATTTTTAATTTCGTCGGTCATGGTTCTATACCGTCCTTTCGTTTGTTTGTAATTACATTGTACACCTAAAAGTGTACAATAGCAATATAAAATATGCACAAAATTACACACAATTTTTTTGTGTATTCTGTGCATACTTGTAATTACGGTTCAGCTTCGATAATACTAGCGTAGGTACTCCAACCGCTTGCGCCTTTATATGCTGCCACGCTCGCCGATGGTACATAGATGTGCGTTATTGTTCCGGTGCCTAAATTACTATTACCAACTGTTGGCGGGGTTGTGGCCTGTACGTGCAGATTTGTTATTATTGCTGATTCGAAACATTGTACGCCGATGCTAGAACAGTTCGGACCAATGATAAAATCTGTTGCTTCGCATCGCTGGAACCCATAGTTACCGATTGTTTGCACTTTCGGCAGATTTACCTTTCTTACCGCAAAACTATAGTTTTGATTTACTACACGAAAAGCGCCTAAACCGATTGTAGTACATTCAGGTAAAATAAAGTCGAATGTATCGTTATCGATATTAAACTCTCTAAACGCCTCTTGGCCGATCGTAATCACTTTCGGCAAACTAATAGTTGAAGTAGTTATATACGATGATCTACGGCACTCCAAGAACGCTTTTTCCTGTATCTCGGTTACATTCGGGAAATTGATATTTTCGATATATCCGCACCCCTGAAACGCGTTTGCGCCGATTGTCAGCACGCTATCAAAACCTACATTTTTCACGTTTGAATTTCGATAAAACATATAGCTAGGTATCAGTAACGCGGTTGTTGGTACGGTAGAATCGTTTAAATCAAACTGTTCGCTACCTGTCATTAGTGCGAGAAGATCGCCGCCCGTCGGTATATTCAAGATGGCGTTTGCCATCTGTCCCACTTTGTAACGTGTGGTTAATCCGTTCTTTTCCCGGATCGCGTTAGCTATATTCTGTATATACGCCTCTGTATAAAGTTTAACGGCCATATGCTACACCCCCTTAATATGAAATATCGTCCCCGTCTGAAATACCATACACGAAATAAACGAGCGTCATATCTCTAACTGCATCGTCATTACTCCAAATATTATTGATCGTGTCGGTTAATACCGGTTTACGTGATCCGTCATACGTGAAAATTACATACGAGTTTTTCACAAATTCGTGAGCCGTGCTGCCTACTTCCAGCTGTGGTTTTACCAGTTCGTTATTAACCGCCGTACCGAGGCCCGTTACACAAATTGCGACGATAGCAGAAACAACCGCTTTTTCTACGGTAAACACTCGAATCGCGTTCTTTGACATGAAATCCTCTGTCGTATCATCTGCGTAGTTAAGAGTAAGTTTAATATATACGTCGCCCTCGGTTTTACCGCTGTTAAGTGTGTAAGTTTGGCCGACAACAAATTGATTTTTATCAATGTACGCGCCGATCGATACAAGGCTCTCTGTAGTTGTACCGGCAACGGTATATGATCCGTTTGAATTTTTCGTGAACGTCAAACCAGCGATTGAATCTGTGTCGAGAAGATCGCCACGGAATAAGTTGCGATTCGTTACTGCTATCTCGTTAGTAGTACCGAGTGTGGCTATTGTGAACCCGTGAGCGGTTCCAGGCTCGGCATCGTCTACGTGGATCATTGTTTCGCCGCGTGCGCTCGATAAAATACCGCCCGCTGTCTGTGACATATTAGATTTGAGTACAACCAGGTTAAAAACGTTTCCGGCTGTTAACTCTGTATTGACATTCATAATAACAGGCGTACCGCTCGTATCGAGAGTATAATCAACATTTGGTATCAAGCGCAAACCGTTAACCGTTGGTAACAGTACATCGTTCTCTTCATACGTGTACCCGCTCATATTGAGAGGAATAGCGCTACTTACATTCGGACCGCCGTTTACTGTTTTAGTAAACTGCTTGATATACGCGCCAACTGTCAAGTTTTCGGTAAGATCATAATACCACGCGTTAAATAAATTTTTCTGCGTGTTCTGCCAATTCTTCATTTGGTTTTCGAGCTGGGTAAAACGCGCTGTATACTGCGCGAAAAGTTCATCAATATTAACCTGTTTAATCAGCCCGGTGACATAACCACAAATCGCCGTGTTCGGGCGCTGGTCGTAAATGTTAGCGGTTGTGATAGTGGTAGCGTTGGCCTTTACCAGTACGTAAGCTAATACTATTTCGTAGTAATCCGTGTTCCTGGTAGCCGGTGCGCGTGTAGGCGTGCTTGATGGCGTACCCGTCATAGCTTGAAGTGTTACGGTACGTGATGCGTTATTCCAACGTAAACTGATTTTGTCGTAACGGTCGAATAAGTTATTAGCCGTGTCAAGCGTAAGAGTTTCGGCAGCAGTTAGTTTAACCCAATGATTATTAACTACCGCTTTACCCGCTCCAACTTTAACCGTTAGGCCCGATGTACCCGCCGTTACTGCTAATTTGTTTTCTACGTTCTCGTAGACACCGTTTTTTGATACTAAACCCTCAAAATACGTGTTAAACGTTTCGGCATTATACAGCCTATCATCATTAACACTATTGAAAAACCCGTAAGAAATAGCCATGATTTAACCCCCTTTTATTAGTTATCTGCTAGTTTAATAAACTGTACTCGCGGCGTTACGTCAACGTCGGCGTTTGTTGTGTTTGTTTGTGTTACTCGAACGTATACCGGGCTGTTGTCGTTCGGAATATTAACCACTGTGAAAACTTGAAGCGTTACAATTTCCGTACCTGATGCCGCGCTATCTGATTCGGTAAAGTATACCGAGCCGTAAAAACTTGAAGAATCCGCGGCATTATAAAGCGCCAAATGTCTACGGCCCGCGGTACTTGCCCCAAATCTAGCCACTACTTGAAGTAACCAAATACCGGCGCCAAGTGTGAAATTATAAATATTAGTTGGTGTGTTGTCCGGAACACTTACAGCCGCTTGATCTATAATAGCTTGATATGTGCTATTTTGGTTTGTAAACGTCTTAACCTGTGCGCCTGTGACATATTTATTAGTACCGCCACTAACTACCGGGATAATATCGGTTGCGCCTAACGATGCAGCCGGCGTCATTTCTGAAATCTTTTTACCCATGTTTTACACCTCGCATATTATATTTTCGCCTGTTTCCGTCGTTATATCAATATCGTTTTCAGTTCCTATATTATCCTGTGATGCGGCTATAGTATCACTTGAAAAAGTAGGTACGCAAGTGTAGCCGTTTTCGTCATGACACTCGATCACCTCAATGATACGCGGCGCCATACGCACCCCGTAATCGTTCCGTACTTCCACTATATCACCTAAATAGTAATTTTGGTTCAGTTTATACGTGAAATTCGAAACTACTTCGCCGCTAACCTCTTCGTTTATCGTCTTGTCTGCTAATTCTTGTACGCCGCGCTCGAATAACAGTTGATTGTATTCATTCGTACCAATTGCACCGTCATTACTTGATACGTCGCGAGCATCAAGATATATTTCAAAGCGGTTAAGATCATTGCCCGTTCCTACTTGAACCGTTTTTCGGTTTTTGCCCTGGCCCTCGCCGGCAACAAATACAAGGCTTTTGAAATTCTCACTATTATAAGCGTAGTTAGTTGTTAACAGATTTTCGAACGCGTTACTAAATACTACACGTGCATTTACTGATTGATTATAGGACCTGTTTTTACCTTGAAGCAAAACAAACTTAAATTTTTTGTTTGCATAGTCCAGTTCAATGTCATGTCCGATCCCGTAAGTTTGGCCGATCTCGGTTAACACTTCGCTTAGATTGTCCCCGGTAAACTGTGCTTTAATTGTTTGAGTTAGTCCGATAGTCGGGCCTAGTTCAAGTCGTGAAATCACGCGGTTGCTGTCTGCTGGTAAAATGGCGTTCTGTGTAACCAGTTTACGCATTTGCGTTTCGAGATTGCCGTTAATAGTAGTTTGCGGCCAAATGATACGCCTCTCTAATATGCTTTTCAAACTTTTTCCCGTTATCGTCAAGTAATCGCCGTTTTCAACGTCGGTTGTGATAGTGTAGTTCTGAATTATCATAGCTTGCGTTAAATCATCGCTTCGCATGATGAAATAATCGCGTTTGATCTTAGAAAGAAGTGATTTAGTAGCGGGCGTATACAGTTCGAAATCTCCGGGCGTGTAATATCTGTTCGTCCAAATAAACGAACGATACTGCTCTATGATCTCGATTCGTTTGAGATTTTTATCAAGCAAATAAAAGTTCATCAGATGCCCTCGTATAATGGATGTAAAATTATCATAATGTCTAATAACTCTGTGCCGCTGTCCGCGTCATACGTGAAAATATTATCGCCTACTCGTAACGTTAACCACTCACTGTCAAAAGTCATATCGTTAATAATGTTACTTAATACTCCGTTTCGATTCAACGTTACGCGTTTGTTACCTGGGCGTGTATCAAATGAAATAACGTCCCCCTCTTCCATCGTGATTTCTAAACTCATATTCTCGTTAGTGGTTGTATTGTAAATCTTAGGATTAACGACTGTACCGTTTGCATACATACGGATAGTTACGCCCGCCTCTTCGTCACCGTTATTAACAACCGCTATGGTAATGTGTTCTGACATTTCAGAAATCGGCACGCCTGGCGTTTCTTCGATAGCGAATGGAAACTGGAATAGATTAGTAATATTACTAAACTTGTACAAATCCGTTTTCTGATCCTTGAAAAACGGATCAGGACAAATAATAGAAATCTGTATCTGTTCCGAATTACTGTATAAATCGCCGTCTATCGTTTCGATATATCCATCAATCCAAACCGATCTAGTATTATTTTCGAAATACAGCTTGATGTAGTTCTTGATCTTGAAATACTTATATAAGTTTATCCGGTTAGTTTCTACGCCATTAACAGGCGCGATCGTAATAACAATATTACGAACACCTACACGGCTCGAATTGAACACGGCGCCATCTGCAGTGGCTAAAGTGACATAGTTAATTGTTGCCGGCGGCGGGGTAATCCCGCCTACCGACAACAGTGCATAATTGCCGTTTTCTGTGAGGTTTAGTTGTTCTTCATATTTATTTTCGACAATCACGCGCAACATATAACATTATACCCCCGCGGCAAAATTCAGTTGATTTCTTGTTTGGCGGTAAATCTCAAGCCTGTTAAGTGGTTTCGGGCTTGTATTATTTTGTGTGAAATTATATGTCACATTATTTGTATTACCGCTCTTACCATTTATTATATCACCTTTGAGTGCATTATTTAAGCTAGTATCAGTCGCTTTTATTCCCGCCATCGTGTTTTTATACGATGCAACAGCACTATTAACGGTAGGTTTATCAAGTCTATCAAGTGGTTGTAGTGTGATACCACTCAACGCGCCGTTTACTTCTTTTACGAAGCTCTTGAAATCGCCGTGTAACGGATCAAAATCAACCCCGCCTTTCAAACTGTTGTTAAGAGCGTTTAACACCTCTTCGCCCGCTTGCTCTGCGTCTTTAACAGTTGCGCGCTCGGTCTTGTCAATACCGTTCTGCAAACCAACGAGCAAATAACGGCCCATTTCATCAGTTGCTTTTGACGGTGATTTTTCGTCAAGCGATTTTTTCAGTTTCGCAAGCAGTCTGTCACCAAATGCCGAAATAGTCTTGAACGCGCTATTTTGTACGCTTTGGTTGCCGATACCCTTATTTACGCCGTTAATCAAGTTTTCGCCCGCTTCTTCGGCGTGTGTGTACTGTAGCGAAATCTCTTTAATAGTATCAGTAATAACGCTCGCCATACCCTCACGGCTCAACGTCTTACCGCTTGCCACGCCGTCAACGTACATTTGTACTTGGTTGTGGCCCGCGTTCCTAAACTCGATGTTATGGCCGGTGATTTCACTCATTTGAGCCATTAAACCCTGTTTATACTCAACGTGTATATCTTTCATGCCTTGATCTGTAGCTTTTCGGTATTCTTCCATTTGCTTCTTTTGATCTTCAAGCACTTTTTCACTCTGTTTGATTTGCTGGTCGTAAATATCACTTCCGCTTTGTTCTTTGAGTTTCTTCAACAATTCGAGATTTGTTTCTTGATCCCGGATAGAATCCGCTAACATTTTCTGCTGCGCGTCCTCGGCATCTGTGTAATCTTTAACATAGTTCCACGTAACCGTTGACATGGCTTTATAGTTGCCCTCATGCATCAGCTCCATGTTCTTCTCATACTGTCCGATATTATAGGCGTACTGTGATACTAAATCCTCTTGCGTCTTGTAATTTGTCTCAATAGCCGCCATTTCTTCTTTAGTATTATCAATCCGCTTTTCCATGTTCTCGAAAAGCTCTTTGTAATATGTAGCCTCTGCGAACGATTGCGCGCTCAAGTATTTTTCAGCCGCATCAGCCGACGCCGCTTCGAGTTTATCCAGTTCGGTTTTTTTCGCGCTGTATTCGTCTTGAATAGTGTTCAAGTTTTTGAGCGCGTCGGCCTGTTTTGTGATCGCTTCTTGATACAAACTTTCCTGTGAATCAAGAATAATTTGAGCGCGCTTTTTCTCCATTACTTCGTCCATAGTCCGGGAAAGTTCGTCATAGTTCGAAATAACCCCGCCTATATTCTTAATTTCAATATCGAACGCTTCGGACAGTTTACCCGTGATAAATTCGGCGCGCTTCTCATAGCCCTCTTTAACCTTGCCGTTGCGATCGACAATGTTATCAAGTTCCTGTTTAAGAGTTTTATAGTATTCCAGTTCAGAATTACCCGCGTCAACCTGTTCTTGCTGTGCTTTCGTGAGGCTGTCCCACGCTTCTACGTCCTGGTTAATAGCGTCGGTTTCTTCCTTGATAATCTCCATTTGCTCTTTGTGCTTCGTGTTCGCTGTATTGATATTCTTATACAGTAAGTAAATACCAGCCGTAAGCGCGGCAACAGCAGTAACAACTGCGCCGATGGGATTAGCGCTCATGGCCGCGTTCCAACCCACTTGCGCTTTAGTCGCTAAGCCTACGCCCACTTCCAGCGCTCCAATTGCGGCAGTTGTGGCGGCGATCGTCTTAGAAATCGCCATCGCTGCATTAAACGCAAGGAACGCCGTAACCGCACCCATAACAATCGGCCCGATCTTGCTGAAATTCTTAGTGATAAAGTTAACAACTGTCGAAATTGCCTTGAAAATCTTTTCAACAACCGGTACAACTGTTTTTTGTGCGGCTTTCGAAATCTTTTCAATTTTCGGTATGAAATTCTCGAACGCTTTAGCGATAGACGGACCGTATTTCGCTAACAGTTTGTCGATGGCTTCACCGGCCGAAACTTTCAGCTTATTAAATGCCGTCTTGATCTTATCCCCGGCGCTCTGCGTAGCATCAAATGTTTTTTCTACTGTGCCTTTAGACGTACTCAACAGTTTGAGAAAATCTTGGTATTCGAAGCGCCCGCCCTGGATAGCGTCCGCTAAATCCGGACCGGCTTTTTGTCCGAACGCCTCAATTGCTAAACCGGTTGCGGTTGCAATATCCGGTGCTTTTCCGATCTCTTCGAGCGTCTTAGAAAACTCTTTGCGTGCATCTTTACCCGCCTTGCTCCATTTACCAATTGCGGCTTTCATGCCTGAAAAAGCGGTTTCAGTATTTACGCCCGCTTTTTCCCACGATGCAAAAATAGCTATAGCGTCTTTCGTGTCTAAGCCTAAAGCACGCATAGGCGCGCCGTAGCTAGTAAGCATAGACGCGAGTTTGTCAACGCTAATACCGCTTGATTGCGCGGCTTTCGCGAGATCGTCTAATACTTCGCCGTACTCGCTCGCGTTGATACCAGCGTCACCCATAGCACGCGAAACAAGTTGTACCGCTGTTCTCGCGTCGGTATTAGTAATATCAGCAAACTTGATAAACTTCTCGGTTGCATCTTCCAGTTCGTCGCCCATGAACCCGAACCGCGTGTTAACTTCACCGAGCGTGCCACCAACTGTAGCCATATCTTTATTGATGCGCTTCGCTACATTTGCGTAGTTTTGGGTTAACTCTTTCGCAAGTTCACCTGTTGCGCCGGTTGCCTTAATAACGTTATCTTTACCCGTGTCAAACTTGGTGAACGCCTCTTTAGCCGATGCCGCTAATTTTTTCAGGCCGTTTACTGCTGCCATAATCCCGGTGCTGACGAGATCAGCAAGCGCGCCTTTCATCACGGTAAATCCCTCGTTTGATGTTTTCGCTTCTTTTTCTACTTCTTCGAGAGATTTATCAAACTTATTCGCCTCTTTTTCAGCATCAGACAAACGTTGCTTGTTTGCGGCAAGATTACCGGAAAGAGTTTCAATCTGTTTTGCTAACTCTTTAGCTTCTTTACTATCTTTACCGTGTTCGAGTACGATAGCAGCATACTTGTTTTTTAAGTCGTTTAAATCTTTCTGCTGTGCTTCAATCGTTTTATTGAGTTTAGCAGTTGAAGTGTTCGCCTGTTCTTCTTCTTTAGCAACAACGGTTAACTCTTTGTTATATTTATCAAGTGATTTTTGCGTCTTAGCAATTGCCGCCTCTTGGTTAGCAATCGCAATACGCATATCATTAGCGGCAGCGCTGTTCTTGCCCTGCTCTTTTTCCACCTGTTCAAGCTGTTGTTTTTGGATCGCGAGTTTTTTATTTTCTGCATCAAGTACAGATTCGAGCTGTTTGATTTTAGCCTGTAAACCCTCGGTGCTTTTGTTCCATTTATCCATGCTAGCGCTCGCCGCTTTAAATTCGGCGTTAGCTAGTTTGATTTGTCGCTGTGCGTCCTGTAGCCCGCGCTTAAATTGCGCTACGTCAATACCTAGTTTAGTAGTAGTGTCGTTGTTGTTATTATTTGCCATAACTTAAACCCCCTAAAACCAATTATCACCCGCGGGCTTTCGGATTATTTTTTTACCGTTGCTTAGTCTGTTTTTCTTGTCCTCTGCTTCTTCTCGCTCGTTGTAGTCGGTGAACCTACGCATCATTAAAAATACTTCGTGCGCTCTCTCTTTTCGAATCGAGATCGGCGTTAATCCTGGAAAGCAACGGCACATACTAACCGTTATTGAGAATAATCTTTCGTAAATGGGGACGGTATCAGCCGCCCCCTCGGTTAGTTTTTTCCCGTTACCAATAACCCGATATTCTCGCCGATAGCTTTGAATATATCAGAGAATACCGGGATAATATCGTTAATCTTGATTCGTTTAATTTCTTCGTCTGTCAAGCCCGGGAAAACGTCTTTAAGGAACGGTTTTAACTGTCCCCATGCTTTAACGATCATAATCGCTACTTCTTTATCATCATTCACTTTATCGAGATCGATAACGTTTAGTAAATCTTCAACCGTGCCGAAAAGAAGATCAACACTATTTACACTATACGTTTTCTCGATTTCCTGTTTATTTTCAGCATTATAAATATTCAAAATGATTTCGCTCATAATTACATACCTCGTATTAAGAAAAAAGCGGGGCGGCGCTTATTACCGCCCCGCTCGAAAACTGTTTCGCTTTAAGCTATTAGCCCTCGCCCTGTACCGCTGTAGCTGTGATTACAAGATCACCGCTCACCTCTGCGATATAGATAACGCCATTCGCCTCTGTGTATGCGGTTGCAGTAACATCAGTACCACCCATAGTAACGGTTACCGTATCGAGTACATAACCAGCATCAGCGGTAAGAGCAGCAAGATAAGCAGTGCCACCCACTACGCTATCAACGATATTACTGTTGCTGCACTTTGTGAGCGTGTTAGTAACAGAATAGTTAGTAGCTCCGCTAGGCTGTACGCTATCCGGTGTCTGAATAGCATTGAAGAATGTAGAAAAATCTACAAGGCCGTAACGCTCATCAACTACGATACCTTTAGCCGCGCCCTTGATCCAGGCGGAACCGTTATACTTACCCTTGTTAAACTCATAGCTAGTATAAACGCCGGTGAAAGTAACGGTTACGTTGGTCGTGTCTGTACCGTCGTTCTCGGTGTCGTTAACCTCTTCCGGAATATTGAACGTACCTTTGAGACGGGAAACATAACGATACTTGCCATCTGTACCCTTTGTACGATAGGAGATAGCGAAATAATCATTGTTTCTCTCGCCATCAACAAACATACCGGTAGTTGCATCGAACGATTTACCTGTGATCTGTGCCAACTGCTTCAAGGTCGGTACAGTCATAATGATTGTGATCGTGTCGGCAGATTCAGAGTTAACCACGATCAAAGCCTTGTTGTCGTAGTAGTGGGCCTCGTTAGATGAATCTGTAGCTTTTCCGATCTCCTGGACGGGCTGAAAGTAAACAGGTGTTTCAGTTGTGTAGCCTGTCTTGTCGTCCTTAGTTACTTTCGCAATATGGAAGTTATCTACACCGCGAAACTCAAAATACGTCGTGTTCTGTTCAGGCATAATTTTTACCCCCTTAAATTTTTAATTTTCTGTGTTCAAATAGCCAACTTCAAAACCTTTCCCGCTATGGCTTTGTTCGTCGCTTGCGACGTCAAACCCACGCGAGATAATTATAAAGCCTGCTCGTTTCAATAATTTACGCGCCTCTGCAAGCGTTTCAGCTAATACAATAGGGTTAATACTATAAATATACACGTAAAAGTCATACACTACAAACTGTGTATCGTTATCGTATGCGGTTGTGGTTTCCGGATTCTCCCAAAACGTGAAAAATGTATCAGGATAAGCAGCGTTTTTCGCAAGGCTACCTTGACGGTAAACGGGAAATTTGAACGTTTCGAGTAATTCTATCAATCTATCGTCGATCATTTAAGCATATCCCCCAAATACTTTTGTAGTACCCTTTTTACTTGCTCTTGCTGTATCTGCTTCACTCGTTTTTGTGTTCCCTTACCGTATACTGCATCATATAATCTCTGATCCGGTGCTTGTCTTGGTGTACCATGCATCAACCATAGCGATGCTAAACCACCCTGACGCAAATTAAAACCAATAGGAATAGAATATATAAACCCATTAACGTCAACTTTCGTTTCCGTGTCTAACGAATCTAATGTTATCCCGGTCCTGTTATGCGTCTGCATTTCTGCTTCTAGCAACTGCGTGATATATTGTTTGCTCTCGATCAAAGCATTTTTAACCGCTTCTTCAAGCCCACGTTTACTTAGTGAATCTAAATCGGTTAGCCATTTAGTCATATTAGGCATATCTAAAAACACTAATTTTTTCGTCATCACGCACCGCCTCTAACTGCTCGAACCTTGAACCGTAACCACTTAAACCGCATTGATATGTTTTCCGGCTCGGTTAATAACTCATACGTAACGCCATCAATAACTATACGTGTGTTAGCTCTAATATTTGCATCATACCATGTTTCGATTGTTGCCGTGTTCTCCACAACTATAACGCCGTTGTTGTTGATTTCAGTACCACCGAACGACCGGAACGAACAGTAAAACGGCGTTCCGGTTTCGCTGTAAGTTTTTACAAGCGATCCTTTTATCATTTGTTCCGTACACGTGTAGTAAACACCAGGAACATTAAACGGTGTGTTCGGTTTGTACTCTTTCATTTTGTCGCTCCTAAAGCTAATTGCGAGACACGCATCTTAAACACGTTGCTGTAGCTTGCAGTATCGCCATAGTTCCAAATGTCGGAAACTCCACGCGCTAAAGTGCCAATAGTCGTATCAGAATTGATTACACTAACCGGCACGCCCGCATTTTTCATAAAATCTTTAACATCAGACAACCAAACATTTAACGTAGCGTCCGGTATTCCCGCGCCGATGCCTAACGCCTGTTTAATCTGTGCTAACTGTTCTGCGGTTGTTAACTGCATTTTGTTCACCTCGATTCGAAACTACGGCGCCGGGTGTGTTACCACCCGTGCGCGTAGTGTTAACTTAGAAACCAACTTTTGCAATAGTTACTGTGCTAGAAGAAAGCGTAGCCGTGTACAGTGTCACGCCGTCCGGATCAACATCAGCGCCCGCAGTTTCAACTGCTGTACCGTCAATGCTGAAACCCGCATAGCTGTAGTTAGGAATGAAATAAACCACTGCGGCTGTTACTCCCTCTGCAAAATCGAGAGACTTAACCGGCTCGTTAGCGATCACGTTACCTACATCGCCTGTTCCCTCTACCACGAAATCACCGTTAGCATTAACGGCGCTAACTGCGCTTACAGTCGTACCGGCAATAGTAAGAATATTACCGTACAACGTAAGAAGATCAGTTTTTGTTACTGGAATGATTCTATTCTCGTTAATCATTTGTTGTTACCCCCTGTTTTATTAAGAATCTGTAGGCGTAAATGCTTTTACGTAAACCTCGGCGGTTGCTGTACCATATGTATGAATAATTACGGTTACTTCGTTCCACAAAGTATCAGAACCGCTTGTATAACTATACAGGCCTTTAAATACCAAGTTAGTAAAACCGTAAATACCGTAAAATTCACAATTCACCTGTGTGGTCAATGATGTATTAGGTAAATTTGTACAATTTACTCGAATCGGTTTAGTTTCATTCGTCAACGCTTGGACTACTTCAGCTGAAGTCATTCCACTAGGCCATGTGATTTGAACATTTTCTTCTGCCGTTGTTCCTGAAATACCAATATAGGCGACAAATTGCGAAAACTCGCCAACTTCCCATTTTCCAGTACGAACAGTAAGTACCTTATAGTTATCACTACTCGTAACCGCTGGCAATTCTGTCGGCAAATCAGCCTTAGCCCACTTACTGTTGACAACTGTCAAAACCTTACCGTTATCGGCGGCTTTAACGGCCGGCAATTCTGTAGCGGCGGCCTGTGCTACGGTCGAAATCTCTGTAAGAAGTTCGGGAATAGTATTAAGCCCCGCAACCTCGGCAATATCACCACCGAGAGCCACATACAGCCCGCGCAACGATTCAACGGTGTTAATCATCATACTAACACCCCCTTATCAACCTTTCTTGATGAGATAGAAACCTGTAGGATTCAGCACCTTACCGTCTACTACTACGAGAGCCTTATCAACCCACTCGTTTTCTTCTTCGTCGAAATAACGGCGCATTGTGAAACCGAAATTCTCGTTGATAGCGTACTCGTTCGGCTGCCAATAAATACCGATTACATCGCCCTGTTCCGCTGTGTCGAAGTCTGCGATAATATCCGGCTCAACCAGGGAAATATCACGGCCGAAAAATCTGCCGTTCGGGTTAACAGCGTCGCCGTCGTTAACTTCAAGCCCTGTTGCCTGACGGAAAATCGGGTTGTTGTTGGCGTCTGCCATTGTTTCGAGATAGCTTTCAACTGTTGACAGCGGGAAAATAAACTCACCGGCACGATAACCGAGCGGCAGCTGACTAAAGAAGTTCTTGCGCCACTTAGTCCAGTCGTTGATTTGTGCGGCTGTCATTGTGATAACATTAGTAACTCTCGGATCGTTCAGAATACCGAGCATGGAGCCGTCACCGGAACCGTTAACAATTCCGTAGTCCATAGCTTCGAGATATGCAACAGCAATTACCTCTGCGAGCTTTGCTTCAAAAGAAGAAAGTGTAAGCAGCTGGGACAAGAAAGACTGTGCTACACGGATTTCCGCCGTATGATAACTAAACGAAATCTTACCGAGTTTGTCGGTTTTCTGTCTAGGTGAAACTGTCTTTTCGTTGATCCACTTAAACGATGCTTTAAGCGCTCCGATCGGAATTTCAACACCGCCGGCAACATTAGTCTTTCTAACCTTAGAATACAGATTGCCGTATCTCTTACGGACCGTGTTAATTACCTCGTTCATAACTGTGAGCGGGATAGCTGCGCCTGTGTCGTTGGTGCTGATCGCCTCGCCTGCGCGCTTCATCGGCTCGCCGGTCTGAATGTAGCGCATGAACGCGTTACGGTATTCGAGCGTTTCAGTCGGGTTAACGTTGTCGCGGTTCTCGTCGGCTTTCTTAGCTTCGAACGATCCAACTACATTACCGTTAACGAGAGTAGCAGACGCCGGGACCGCTGCGCGGTTCTCGCTTGCTTCATCTTCTTCGATAGCGTCAATCTGTGCCTGTGTTTCGTCGATCTCGGCGTTAACCTCTGTGAGCTGTTCGTTGATGCTCTTAACTTCGTTAACGTCCTGTGAATCCATCGCGCGCTTAGTCAATGTTTCCTTTTTACTGTTCAAGCGCGCAAGTCGTTTTTCAAGAATTTTTTTCAAGTTCATCTTTAAAAACCCCCTAGAATTTTTGCTTTTGCTTTTAATAGTTCTAACTCGTTAGTTTCCACTAACGCCGCGCGATTCTCGGCCCGGGCTTTCTCCAAAGCCTGTTTAGTATTCTCCAATACTGCTGCCTCGCTTCGTGCATATATTTCAGTTGATTCATAAGCTGGGAAAGTAACCGCGCTTACCTCAACAACCGAACCGATAGATGTTATATGGCGTGTCGGGTGATCGCTGTCAAGATTCTCCCACGCCTCGCCGTCCACATAAAACATAAACGACATACCCGAAATATCACCGCGCTGAATAGCGCTGTATAACGATCTAGCATCGCTGTTATTTTCAACGTCCAGTTTGACAAAATCGAGTGACAAGCCCTCGTTATCCGTTGTGATCTTCATCGTACTGTTACCGTTATTGCGTCTTGATCTCGCTAACGGTATCATGTCAGTGTTATGGTTGACTAAAAACCGAACGTCGGTTAAATCCGTGCTATCCAGCGCGCCACGGTCGATGATCTCATTAAACAAGCCCAAATCCGTCATAGAATCGTACACGATCGGACGGCCCGTAATGATCTTCTCGCCCGCGTCGTTAGTATCTGCGGAAATATCAAAGTTATATGTGCGTTTTTCTAGCATTATGTGTTACCCCCTTGCCTTATATTTTACCGTAGTATTACCAGTATTACTATATATATTATTGATACCCAGAATCGTTGCTACCTCAGTCGGCGTGAGCTGATAGGTTTGAGGCGTGGCGAGTTGATAATACAGTTCAAACGGGTTATTGTTCAGCCACGTCTTGAAATCGTTCGCAGATGCCCACGTTAAATTTACATACCAGTAAACTATTAGTCTATCTGGGTTTGTAAGATTCAAGACTGCAAATCCTTCGGACGATGGGATTGATGCCGATTGCGCATTTGCTATTACGCCAATATTTGATTTTGTGTGCAATTGTTGACCATAATTTTTGCCAAGTGGTGTGTTGTTTGTTCCGAAATACATATGCGTATAACCAGATGCAGTTTGTCCATAGTTCAAACTCAAAGTATCTAAGTCGTCACCACGATATACTTGTTTCATATGTTCCACCGTCAGCAAACCAGAAACAATATTGATTGTCCCTTCGACTATCTCCCCTGCTTCCGTTTGCCATGATACGGAGTAGGTGGTTCCGTTGTAAGGTTCGTAGGTCGTTGGTGCAGTAGTGCCATATGTCAAACTCATAGTATCAAGTTGCTCTTTGATAAACGTCAATCTTGCAAACTTGGCTGTTGCTGTAGTTGTAAATGTAAAAGGCGCAGTCTTTGACGCTCCGCTGTAATAGTTCTGGATAACAGCCTTATTCTCATCAAAAAGAACAACAGAAAAATAGTTCAAATCTCCGTATCCGTTCATGAAGTAGGCGGTTGATGGTTTTACTGGTATAAAGTCTGAGCATTTTCTTGTTGTTGACGCCATCACTTCGCCTGTTTGTCCGCTAATAAATCCGTCTTGTGTGTTCGTTTTATCAAACAGATTCTTTCCGCATCTCGTCACATTCACGCCCGTCCATCCGCTAATCGGTCTCACGTTGCTCGGACTCGGATCGCCTGTGCCTGACTGCTTCGGGACTATCTGCGCCGTTAAATCAATAAGCGGTTGTCCCGATATAGCATCGTCGAATGAACATACTGCGCCCGTTACGGTTTTCTCAACGAACGCGTTCAACCACTCAATTAACAATTCTTCGATTCTGCTTTGCGGTTCTTTGTCGTATGTGCCGCCGTTGATCTTCGCTATTAGAATTTCTTCGTTTCGGCTTAGTGGCTGTAAATCTGTAGTAGTACCGTTCAAAATACAAAGCAATAACGTTTCAATACGGCTTTGTGCGTCCTCGGTGTAGCTGTCGCCGTATAAAATAGCCTGTAAAATTGCCTCGTTCCGGCTCTGCGGTTCAAGCAATTCGTTATGCTCGCCTAATATATTCTGTAAAATAGCCTCGTTTCGGCTTTGTGGCGCTTCATGTTCCGGCACTAGTTACACCCCCGTTCTACATATCTTCTTTGTCAATCACTTCAACGTTTTCTTTTCCTACCTGATACTGCGACGCGTTATTAGCATCAATCCAGTTAAGGGACATATACCGCAAGCCCTCTAGTTCGGGTAATGGCATCAGGCCCAAAATAGTACGCTTCTCGTTCTCAAACAGCGCACCGGTAGGTGATAGTAAGTTAATCATTTCGATCTTCTGCGTAATCGACATGAAAATCAAATCTTTAGTAAAAAACTCGATACGATTACCGAATGAACGTTCACGGCTCGTTAATAGCTTCTTTGTGAACGCCTGGGAATAAGATTTAATAAGCGGTTCAAGCGTCTTTTGATAAAACGCCTCATACTGCTCTTTTGTGTAATCACCGGTTAGAATACAAAGCGGTACGCCCCAATTACGCAAAATTTTATCATCGATAAATTTAAGCGTAGCCGCATCAACTAACGCGCTCTTTCGCTCGAACGGTGTAAAATCCGCTTTAATATCAAGCGGCAAGAACCCGCTTTCGTTATTCTGTAACTTTTCTTCGAGATCATGCAACGCTGCCTCGGTCCGGCCGTCGTCGATCATAGTATTATACTTAACCACGCCATTTACTGCATAGCTCGCGTTCATGGCTTTCGCGATGCCTTTTAACAGTTGGTGGTTGAGATCGAGAGTATCGAGCAGCGGTTTGTGGTCCGGCTGTCCTAGTTCATTACCGCCCATATACTCGTTAACAGAATAGTTGTATTTTAGGTGAATAACATCGTCGTATTTGATGGTAGTAGTGTACCCGCTCCAAAACGTGAATTTAACAAACAGCCTGTTTGTTTCGTCCTCAATGAAATCCACCTGTGACGGGTTAATCGGATATAAACTCTCGTAGCGTCTGCGCTCTACGCCTGTTTTTTCGTCTATCCACACGTAATACGTAGGAATGATAAACGCGTTATAGTTCATCAGCAACAGCCACGTGATTTTTTCTAAAAACTCGCTAGTTGTCATTAACGGGTTAGGCTCGTTTAATACTTCCTGTAAATTGCCCTTGATTGGCGTCGGATCGCTGCCGATATAACGAACGTGAACCGGGTTTAATTTCTTTACTTCGTCAACGATGCATTTTAAAGCCTGTTGTACGACGTCAGACGCGTAAATATTAGTACCGAATTGAGTATAAACAGGCCAAAACCCGTTTAGCGTAGGCGCGTATTTCGGATTTTTCGGGCCGCGTCTGAATAATTTATCAAAAAAACCCAAATGTTTCACCCCCATTTAGATTTCAATTCTGTTCGGTAACGCCGGTACATTTCGTATAAACTTACCATTGTTACCGCACCGTCTATTTTCTTTTCGGCGTTCGTCTTAACTATCAATGACTGCCGTTTATCGTTCACTTTCAAGCACGCATTTCCGAAACACCAACGCGTTACCGGGTTGTTGTTGTAGTTGATAAGACGGCTCTTTAAATCTGCTTCGCATAATAACAGCGCATTGTTTAATGTTTCTGCGTTCTGCTGGATCATCACTAAATCGCCGTTTTCGCCCTTACTCCAACCGTAACTTTCCATGCCTTTAATCCATTCTTTGGCGAATCGTTGGTCGTAACCGCACTTATATAGTTTAATCCCATATATATTATATAACTGATAAAACCAACTTGCAACCACTTCGAGATCAATATCGTTGCCATTACATACAGTAATATAGCCATCTTTCGCCCATTCGCGATACTTCGCGCCGTTGTTGTGGTCGTCGTGTTCCGGTTCAAGTTTTGTTTGCGGTATAAAATACATAGTCATGATGTATTTAGTCATATCATCAGGCCGCATTATCAGCGCTTTCGCACAGCATAAATCTGTGGTTTCAGCTAAATCAACATGGCCCAACGCGAAACAGCCGCGTAGCATTTCCGGGTTAAACTCTGCATCATAGCTGTAATCTTCGAGATTCAACCAGGACACCGCCACATTCTGTTTGATATTGAAGTCTTTAGCTAATACAAAAATACGATCGGATTTGCTTTTTCGTGCTAAATCAACTTGCTCTTGTAAATAATCGAAACGTTTCACTATACCCAACGTCGGGTTACTTTTATACCACGTGTTAGGATCATTAAATATTTCCTGTTCACTGTCCTGTGTATACAACCACGGCAAATAACGTTGCGCGCTTATACTGTCATCTTCGCCCTTGATGATCGCGCGCGCCCGTTTCAGTTCGTCATCAAGAAAACCGCCGTCAACGAACCCCTCGGTCGTGATTAGTATCTCTTTCGGGTTGTCTTTTAGGGATTGTGATTGCTCGATCGATTTGACGATCACGTTAGTTTTCATTTCATGTACTTCGTCTACTACGGCAAAATCAATGTTACGGCCCTCTTTGTTTTTTGTCCGGTCCGATAGCTTGAAAACTTTTGTATTTGTCGCTTTATTCAAAATAAACCGTTGGTTTCTGTGCGTGTCTAGTCCGTCCGGATCGATCAGCAGCCGCATTGTATCGATAGCATCATACGTTAGCGATGCTTGATTATCATCGTTACTACTGCATACAATATCACTACCAGGATTACCAACAATAAACTCTGATAAACCGAGTGCGCTACATGTTTCTGACTTGGTATTCTTTCTACTAATCAGAAGCAGAATTTTTTTGAACCTGTCAATTATTTTCCCGTCGTCACGAAGTGCTTGTGCCATCTTGAAACTGTAAACAGTTTCAATAAATGCTTTTTGCCATAGCATCAATATCATTGGTTTATTATAATACGGGCTTTTAGTCAACCTAACGCAATTCTCCATGAAATCAATGCGCGTTAATGCGTCGGTCGTATCATAATAATAGTTGTCGTTGTGGTAGAGATCGTCAACAAGATTTTCAAGCTCCGAAAATAATTCATAGCCGGCGATTATATCACCGGCTTGAATCTTTTCATAGTACAGAATTAAATTACTATTGTCTGCGCTCCACATTCTTTTTCGCCCAATTACGCAACGGGCTTTCGTCCTTGTTTTCTTCCGTGTCGTTTGCTTTAAATAGTGCCTTGTAGCAGTTTGTATATTGTTGTAGTAGTTCCTTGTACGCTTTGAACGTCGGGTTTACTCTCTGCATCTGCGGCCGCTCCGGGTGAACCTCGTAAAATGGCGCTGTGCCGTTTTTGTCGTTCGCGTCTAGTGCGTCTATGCGCTCTTCCAGGCCGACAACATAATCAATCATTTTAGCGTTACGAGGATCATCGCCGACGATCTTAATTAGCTCTTCTCGTCTTGTCATGCTGTACGGCGCCACATATACACGCTAATATACGGCGGCAGTGTGTCGATAGTTTTTGTGGCTGCGGTCGTGTCGCCTTGCGTGTCGGTCGTGAAATACTTATTGCTTGCCTGTACCGTGATCGGGATATACTGGAATTTACCCGGTTCCACCTCGTCGCTGCTCGCGGGTGTCTGTGGTTTCAACGTGTACGCATGATCCGGGCTGCTCGGGTTATATGGCGCAACCGAGAAAATATTATCGCCGGTGTACGGATTCAAAATATCGTGTTTGTGCTTCCAGTCGATCTTGATTGTTTGGCTAGCAGCACCGCCAGTTGCGCCGCTTGAATTACCAGGTGCAACCGATAACAGGAACCGGCCCGCGCCGTATCGTTCCCATGTGCCACCGCCGAACAGTGTGCGCGGGTTGGTACTTGCCGTACTGATATAAATACTACCTACCGGATAAATAGTATTCCACATATTTCTAACCATTGATAGCAGCCGCGAAACATCTTCAAACAGCGATGCGGTTTTCATATCTACTATTTCGTCAATATCAGCTTTTGATTTATCTTCCTCAAATCCGTATGTCATTTTTAAGTTTTCCCCCTTTTTTCAGGTTTTTTAGTTTTATTTTATACCCCTTTAGTTTAATTTTCAATTTTTGAAATCTCGTTTTTCTCGTTTCTGCGAGAAATGAG
>JAEIGA010003992.1_pt1 | contig 22875 bp, 19 predicted proteins | sample 9270691 | NCBI WGS metagenome assembly JAEIGA01 (sample SAMN17057246, study PRJNA624740) | gut metagenome | biome: biome; isolation source: fecal sample | host: Bos grunniens | place: China: Xizang | collected 2019 | reverse complement strand
GCGCAGATTGGTAAGGCGTTCCGCAACGAGATTGTGGCACGTCAGTTTATCTTCCGTATGCGCGAGTTCGAGCAGATGGAGATGCAGTTCTTCGTGCAGCCCGGTACCGAGATGGAGTGGTGGACAAAGTGGAAGAATACACGTATGGCGTGGCACCGTGCCCTCGGCTTTGGCGACCAGAACTACCGCTTCCACGACCACGACAAGTTGGCACACTATGCAAATGCTGCAACCGACGTAGAGTTCAACTTCCCCTTCGGCTTCAAGGAGGTGGAGGGCATACACTCGCGTACAGACTTCGACTTGAGCCGCCATCAGGAGTACTCGGGTAAGAAGATGCAGTACTTCGATTCAGAGCGTGGCGAGAGCTACGTGCCCTATGTCGTGGAGACTTCTATCGGCGTTGACCGTATGTTCCTGCAGATTATGTCGGCAGCCTACACCGAGGAGAAGTTGGAGGGCGGCGACGAGCGCGTAGTATTGCGCATACCTGCTGCGTTGGCTCCCACGAAGGTCGCTGTTTTGCCCCTTGTCAAGAAGGATGGTCTTCCCGAGGTGGCACGTCGCATCATCGACGACCTCAAGTTCGACTACACCGTAGCCTACGACGAGAAGGACTCTATCGGTAAGCGTTACCGCCGTCAGGATGCTGTGGGTACCCCCTTCTGCGTCACTGTTGACCACCAGACATTGGAGGATGGCACCGTTACGGTACGCCACCGCGACAGTATGCAGCAGGAGCGCATCAAGATTGAGGCACTCAAGGCAATGGTTGAGGGCGAGGTGTCTTTTGCCAAGCTCTTCAAGAAGATGCAGGATATCGAGGCATAGGCTATGGGCGAGAAGAGAGGAAAATACACCCTGCGCCGTGTGCTTATCATCGCCGCCATCATCGCCGCGTGCTATGCTGTGGGCTACGGCATAGGCTACCTCATAGGACAAGTGTTGTAGCTATGGCGCGACTGTTAGCCATAGACTACGGCACAAAGCGCACGGGCATCGCTGTAAGCGACCCGCTGGGCATCATCGCGCAGCCGTTAGAGACCGTCGACACCAAGTCTTTGGAGCGTTTTGTCTTGGAGTACTGCCAGAGGGAGGATGTTCAGACAATCGTTGTGGGGCATCCGCGCCAGATGAGTGGCGAGGCATCGGAGACTATGCGCTACATTGAACCGTTAGTGGGTCGTCTGCGTAGGGCGCACCCCGACAAGCAGGTGGTGCTCTTCGATGAGCGTTTCACCTCGGTCTTGGCACAGCGCACGATACTCCAGAGTGGCATAGGTAAGATGGCGCGCCGCGATAAGAGCCTTGTGGACAAGGTGTCGGCAGCCATAATACTGCAAGATTATATGGCATCGGTTGGAATGTAAAAATGTTTAGACGAATATAGTTATGATATACCCAATTGTTATTTACGGCTCGCAGATATTGCGTAACAAGTCGGTGAATATCTCCGAGGACTATCCCGACTTCAAGAAGCTTGTTGAAGATATGTGGCTCACGCTTGCCGAGGCAGAGGGCGTAGGTCTTGCTGCGCCACAGATAGGCAAGAACATACGCCTCTTCATCGTCGACTGCACACCGTGGGGCGAGGAGAATCCCGAACTCGCTGACTTCAAGCGCGTCTTTGTCAATGCCGAGATATATGAACGCTCGGAGGAGACTGGACTCTTTGAGGAGGGCTGTCTGTCGCTGCCTGGTCTGCACGAGAATGTGCGTCGCCCCCTGACAATACGTATGCGCTACCTCGATGAGAACTTTGTGGAGCACGACGAGGAGTTCACTGGAAAGCCTGCGCGTGTCATACAGCACGAGTACGACCATATCGAGGGTAAGGTCTTTACCGATAACCTCGCACCCTTGCGTCGCAACCTTATTAAGAGCAAGCTGCAGAAGATGGCGCGTGGCTCATATATGGCATCGTACAAGACAAAGCGATAGGGTAGAGCGAGAAATCTGCGGCTGACGGCTGCAACTATTAGTAGCAAATGGCACAGGAGGGCAACGTGTGAAGAGTTGCCTGAATGTGCCATTTTGTCACTTGTGAGGAGTGCCAAATTGTCGCTGTGTCGTGGAGCTGTTTTGTCACTCTGTCACATCGCGTAAACGGCTGATACGTAGTGTGTTAAAAGTTATAATAGCAGCTCACGCGATCTGGTTGTAGGTAGCTGTGACAAAGATGCCGCTATCGAAGCCCAGCATACCCGCAGATGCGGTGATGTAGCCGTGTGTTGCGAGGTTGCGCACGTAGCTTACCTCCACGCCATCGCCTACGCGAATACCAATGCCATTCTTTCGCTCTTCAGGCAGCAAGCGTCGGGGTGCGCCCTTTGGTGGTATATATAGCAAAAACCGAGCCTAACTCATCTGTTTAGACTCGGTTTTTTGACCAATTTAGGACTCTCTGCCCTCTATTTTATATCGCTGTCGAGAGCCTGTGAGATGTTTATTATGAAGTCGCCCATACGCTCCATCTCCGACACTGTGTCGAGGTAGTATACTGCGCTCAAGTAGTTGGCATTGCTGCTCTCGATGCGGCGTATCTCCTCCTCGCGTATGGTGTTACGCAGCTCGTTTATCTCTATCTCGCAGTCTGTTGCCAGGCGCAGACCGAGTGCGTCGAAGTTCTCGCTACGCAGGTTGTTAATCATAATCTCGTAGGCGTGGTCTATGGCGTTGAGCATAGTGTCAAGCTTCGATGTCTGCTCCTGTGAGAAGCTCTGCTTGTGGCTGTTGCGACGTGTGAGTATGCGGCTCACAGCCTCGCCCGAGTCACCCAAGCTCTCAAGCTCGCCGATAATCTTGTACATACGCTTCTCCTCGGTGCGTGTCTCCTCGCTTATGCTCTCCTCGGGCAGCGCGTTGAGGAAGGTTGCAATCTCATACTCTATGCGGTCTGATATCTCCTCATACTTTACGAGCTTCTGGCGCATAGCCTCAAACTCTTTGTCATCCTTGGCGTGTACTATGCCACGAATATACTCCAGGCCCTTGCGCGAAATCTCGGCGAAGTGTATCACCTCGTTGCGTGCCTGACCTATGGCAAGCTCGGCTGTAGAGAGGGGGCCTGCGTCGATGAACTTCAACTTCACAGTGTCATCCTCCGCCTGTCTCTTATCCTTGATTATGCGTGTCACGATGCGTGCGATAAGCGGTGTGAACCATACGAGGATGAGGGTGTTGAAGGTGTTAAAGAGCGTGTGGAGCATCGAGATACCGTAGAGCGTTGCTGTCGAGTCATTGGTGGTCATAGTCAGCGTGTGGTCGATGTCGATGGGGTTAGGCAAGCCCATCCACGTAATTGTCTCGCCCACGAGCTGCAAGAAGGGTGTGAAGAGTGCCAATGCCCAGCACACACCAAAGACATTGAAGAGTGTGTGTGCAAGTGCGGCACGTCGTGCGTTGGCGTTACCAATGGCTGCCGCGATGTTGGCGGTGATGGTAGTACCGATGTTCTCACCAAGCACCATTGCAGCACCCATCTCGAATGGTATCCAGCCCATATTCACCATAATAAGCGTGAGTGCCATTGTTGCTGACGATGACTGCAACACGAGGGTAAGCACCGTACCAAAGAGCAGGAAGATAAGCACCGAGCCGAAGCCATAGCTTGTCCAGTCCTGAATGAAGGCTAACACCTCGGGTGTCTCGCGCAGGTCGGGCACCGACTCCTTCATAAGCGACAGACCCAGGAAGAGCAGCGAGAAGCCCACGATAAGCTCGCTAATGTTACGACGCTTGTCGCGCTTCGAGAGGCTCAAGATGAAGCCCACAGCCATCAGAGGCACTGCAAAGAGTGAAATATCTGCCTTAAAGCCCAGAAGTGACACGAGCCACGCTGTAACCGTAGTACCGATGTTGGCACCCATAATTACGCCGATAGCCTGTGTCAGCGTGAGTAGTCCCGCATTTACGAAGCCTACGGTCATCACCGTTGTTGCCGATGACGACTGTATCACGCTCGTAATACCGAGACCTGTGAGTACGCCCTTGAAGGGGTTAGATGTCATTGTCGTTAGAAAGTTGCGCAGACGGCTACCTGCCGCCTTCTGCAAACCGCCACTCATAAGGTTCATTCCGTAGAGGAACATACCGAGTGCGCCAAGTAAGGTCAATGTCTGCATCATAGTTTTATAGTGTTAATGTACTTTTTTATTGTCAAATTTACCTTTCTGGTGACAAAAGTACACCATCACTCTGAATGATGCAATAGTGCAACCAAAATGTAACATCATTTTAACGCTGTTGCAATGAAGAGGGGGGACTACAGGGGGGTGATGCTACACTAAATAACATATAACAGTAACATTTATATATGTTACTGTTATATGTTATAGTGTTTATATATTACCTGTGGAGGTATGCTTTCAGACGACGCACGCCCTCGACACCAAGTATGGTCAATCCGCCATACTGTGCCGTCTTGGCAAGCCCAAACAGCACCACCCATAGCACACTCTTGAGGCTGGCGCTTATGGGCAGGAGCATCTGCGCGAAGGAGAGCACATAGAGCGGTATGCAGCATAGCATCACAACCACGCCTGTACGAAACGATAGTTGTGATAGCCACGCCTTGACGCGCTCTATAATTCTCTTCAGATAGCTTCGCATAGTTGATATTATTGGTTGGTATTCGTCGCCATAAGCCGCCATAAGCCGCCACAGGCTAACACATACGACAGGTTAGTACATATAGTCGTATTGTGTATAGCTCTTGTCGTACTTAAGGTCGGCGAGTGATGCCGACTTAACGCCGATGTTAAACGACCAGCTCTTGTGGTTGCCGAAGGGTACCCACATAAACGACATCTGCCAGCAGTGCAGGTCGCGCGTGATGGAGATTGAGGTCATAGACATCTTGCGCGCCGCAAAGTCATAACCCGACGTGGCGGTAATCATCAGCTTGGGCGTGAGCCTTACACTGGCGTTGAGACCCAGCGTCTGCATAATATTCTTACGGTAGCCCGTCGTGCCGTTGTTGACAAACTGCACGGAGTAGTTTATGTTGTAGCTGAAGCCGAACGTCCACGGTATCGAGAAGTCGTAGTACGTGCCCGCCATAAATTGTCGTCGCATAGCGGGGTTGAGCGTACCATAGGGGTCGCTCCACGAGTTGAAGTACTCGGGAGGCAGCGACGTGATGTCGTTACCCGCCGTCTGCGACTTATCCTCGCGCGAGTTGAAGGTGTAGCCAAACGACCAGCCGATGTTTGAGATACGTCCCGGCAAGCCGCGCTTCCACATCAGCTTATTGTAGCGCACACCCTGTGGCGATACCTCATACGGGTCGAGCGTCATAGATATCTGCAACGCGATGTTGTTGTAGATGGTCGTACGCAGCGATATGGGGAAAACAGCGAGGCGCATAGAGTCGGCGAGGAAGTTATACGAGCTACTTATCGAGAGCTGGTCGATGAGCTTTATCTTCTTGACCGTATCCTTTGTGCGTATCTTTGCCTCGAGCGACTGCGACAGACCAAACGTGAGGTTTAGCTGCTGACCACTGCTCGGCACACCGTAAGCGTTGTTCGTGAAGGGCGAGTATACCTTATGGCGACCCGTACTATCTGTCTGCACCGTCTCGTAGAAGCCATATTTCTGACGGCTGAAGTCGGGGGCATAGCTAAAGCCGATGTTGGGCGTGAGCGTGTGGCGCACCGCCTGTAGCTTGCGCTCCTTCTTCTTGGCAACGTACGTACCATAGATGGTGGTGTTGGCGGCAACAGTACCGCGGTAGTCATACAAACGCCAGAAGCCATACTCTGGTGCCATCTCCTCCGCCTTCTTGGTCTGCTCGTTATACTGCTGGCTCACCTTCTTAAAGTACCAACGCTCGTTATAGTTGAACGACGGGCTGATGTTGATATACTTGAAGAGCGTGAGCTGTGTAGAGATAGGTATGCTATGCTGAATACCATTCTTCATCTTTTGCAGTGTCTCCTTGGTGAATATCTCCGACTCGGTGGTGTTCACCGTGTTGGTCATCTTCATCGAGTAGCTCATCTTGATCTTCTCGTACCAGCGCGTCTTGCCCACAGCCTCCTTGCGCTTGAGGGGGTTGAAGCTCGCCACGTTAAAGGTGATGGTGGGCAGCGTTACCGAGATGGTCTTATCGCGTGAGTTCTGCGAAACCGACAGGTTGAGTGCCAACGAGAAGGGTGTACCCTCCCAGTTCTTCGAATACGAGATTGAAGAGTTGGTCTGCGTCGCGAGGATGTCGTTGACGTTGGTCGCCGAGTAGCGGCTATAACCACTTGACGTAAGGTTCACCGATGCCGAGAATGTAGAGCCAGGGTTTGCCTTGGGGTCTTGTGAGTGTGACCACTGTATGCGGTAGTTGTTCTGGTTTACATAGTCGGGCTCGCCCTTCTCGCCTGTGCGTATCGACGAGTATGAGAGGTCGAAGTTACCACGGAACTTATATCGCTTGACATACTGTGAGCGCGCCGACACCTCCCACGAGCCGAGCGTGTAGAAGCCACCGCGCAGTGCCAAGTCCATATGGTCGCCAATCTTGAAGTAGTAGCCGAGGTCGCGTATAAAGAAGCCCTTGGCATCCTCGCCGTATGTCGGCATCAGGATACCCGACTTGGGGCCCGTAGAGATGGGGAAGAACGCCTCGGGAACGCCTGGGAAGTAAATTGGCACATCCTCCATAACAAGATACGAATATCCTGCAATAATCTTCTTGCCTGGTATGATTTTTGCTTGTGTCATAGCAAGGTAGAAGTGCGGATGGTCGGTGTGGTCACACGTGGTGTACATACCGTGACCGATGTGTATCGTCTCGTCGGGGTGCATCTTCACACTCTTACCTACCAGCCAGCCGTCGCCCTCCTGTGTGGCGATACCCTTAATCTTTGCCTTGCGTGAGTCGAGGTTGTAGGTGATGGTGTCCATCGAGTATGGCGTGCCACCATCCGAGAACTCGGGGTGTGTCTTTGTCGCCTCGCCCGTCTCGGTGGTGTCGGCAAAGCCGTGAGCGAAGATATCCTTCGTCTGCATATCGACACGCATAAAGTCAGCCTTGAGGTTCATACCCTGATATGTCACATCTCCCTGACGATAGCTATATATCATCTTGTTGCGGGCATCAAAGACCACAGAGTCTACCGCCTTACCCTCAACAATATCGTCAAACATCGACTTTTTGCGCTGACGGCGTGCCGCGTTGTCGCTACTTTGTGGCGTAGCAGCCGATGTGGTGCGGCTATCCTCCTTGTCTACTGACGTTGTGTCGCTTATGGTCGTCGTTGAGGCGGGGGTAGCATCTGTTGTTGAGACTGGGGTAGTGGCTGTAGGTATGGCGATAGGTGCCGAGGTTGCAGCACTGCGACGTACAGAGCGAGTGCTCCTTTTGTCGGCAGTTGTGTCCTGACTGCCGCTGCGTAGTGTTGTTGTGTCGCTCTGCCAAATGGCAAAAACACTGCGCGCGCCCACCTCGGAGAGCCCGAAGCACATAGCGAGCAGCACTGCCACAATCAGAGCAGACATAAGATATTTTACACTAAACAGTCTCAAAATTCAATAATTTTTTGTACCTTTGCCGACAAGTCGGCAACAACGCCAAAATTAGGGCTGTTACCGCCTGTGTATCACCCTCGCTATTGTGCGCGAGTGCGTTTACAACCCGCAAATATAGTAATTATTTTGCATTTTTTAAACTTTTAAACAATTATTATGAGAAAACTCATACTCTTGTTCCTCGTAGCGATGATGCTACACGTCTCAAGTAACGCACAAACCACCGAAAATGTTGCGTTATCCGAGAAACGTGTTGTCGTCCTTGACGCTGGTCACGGCGGCCCTCGCCCAGGCAAGTGTGTGGGTAAGGTGCGTGAGGCAGATATCAACCTCGCTGTGGCAAAGGCTGTTAAGGCGTCGCTGAATAGCCGTATGCCCGACTTGGAGGTCTATCTTACACGTGACGATGACACCGCACTGCACGCTGACCGCAATGTCGACAATAAGCTACGTGCCGAGTTCGCCAATAAGCGTGGCTCCGATTTGCTGTTGTCGATACACGCCAACGCTGCCGACTCGCCCAAGGTGTGTGGCTCGGAGGTGTGGGTGTTGTCGCTCGACGAGGATACGTTGCGCCAAAATCGTAAGAATGCAGGCTCGTTTGTCGACACAGGCGAGATGATGCTTGTGGAGAATATCTCAAAGAGTTCTATGGGCTATATCATCGCGCTCACTAACCAGATGACGAATGACCCCTTCAATAACACCTTTGCGCGCCTTGCTGACGCGGAGTTCAAGTCGCTCAAACGCCATAGCCGCGGTGTCAAGTATAACGACTGGACGGTGCTCTATTGGCTTGAGGGCCCTGGTGCGCTTGTCGAGCTGGGCTTTATGACAAATGCCGACGAGCTGGCATATATGACCTCGGATAAGGGTGTTAAGGAGCTTGGCGAGGCGTTGGCAAGCTCGATAATCAAGTTTGTGGAGAGCCTCGATAAGATGCAGAGCTATACTTACTCTACGGATGTTGAAACCTCTGCGGAGAGCTCAATCGAGCAGAAACCCGCCGAGCAGAAACCCTCCGAGAGTAAGCCTGCCGAGAGTGCAAAGGAGGCTGCAAAGGAGAGTGCAAAGGAGAGTGTGAAAGAGAGCGCAAAAGAGGGGTATGCCATACAGCTACTGTCGAGCCGCACGGAGCTGTCGGCAAACGACTCACAGTTTAAGGTGTATCGTGGTCGTGTGGTGATGTTGCTGGGAGGTGGCTCTTACAAGTATAAGTACTGCCTCGCGGGCTATGCTACGGCTGCGGAGGCACGTGCCGACTTGCAGGAGGTGCGCAAGCACTTTGCCGATGCCTATGTTGTGCGTTACAGCAACGGCTCAATAGCCAAGTAGTTGGAATAACGAAACGAATAAAACAGAGAGATATGAAGATTAGAAGAGAGTTAAAAGTGGGCGTATTTGCCGTGATTGTTATCTTGGTGTCGTGGTGGGGCATCAAGTGGCTTCAGGGACACAATTTGCTAAAGACGAGTGCTACGTACTATGCTCGCTATGATGATGTTACAGGCTTGATGGAGTCGTCGCGTGTTTGGATGCGTGGTGTCGATGTAGGTAGTGTCACCGATATCGAGCTCTTGGGCGACGAGGTGCTTGTGGAGATTGTCATCCAGAGCCAGTATGCCGATATGATTAAGAGCGATGCTGTGGCGCAGATTGGCTCGGCGGGCTTGATGGGTGGTCAGCAGATATCTATCATTCAGGGTGTTGCCGAGGATGTGTTGCCACACGGTGCGACGATGCAGAGCCGCGTGGATGGCGGTCTGTTTGGTATGCTTGCCGACAAGGGCTCGTCGATATTCGATGGTCTTAACCAGACGCTCGATGGTGTTAATGGCATCATTGGTGACAACAGCGCGAATATAGCACAGCTCGTGGCCAACCTTGAGTCGATGACAGCCGCCATAGATAAGGTGCTTGCTGCGGGCGAGCTCAACGCCATTGTGGGCGACCTGCACACCTTCAGCTCGGCACTTGCCGAGAATACGGGACGTATCGAGTCTATGCTTGCCAACCTTGAGGGCTTCACGGGTGATGTTGCCGATGCCGACATTGTGGCAAAGCTCGATGCTACGGTTAACTCGCTCAATGCCGTCATCGCGGGCATAGATAGTGGCGAGGGCTCTGTGGGCAAGCTGCTCAACGACAACTCGTTGTATGAGTCGTTGAACACCGCCAGCGAGAATCTCGTGCTGCTGCTCGAGGATCTCAAGGCTAACCCTATGCGCTATGTGCATATCTCGGTCTTTGGTAAGTCGGAGGAGCAGATTGCCGCCAAGCAGGCAAAGCAGGAGGCAAAGGCTGCCAAGCGAGCTGCCAGAGAGGAGGCTAAAGAGGCAAAGCGTGCCGCTAAAAACGAGTAGTAAACTATGCAATTCGTGGTCCGTGGTATGTCGCCACGGACTGCGAATTGTCGTTAAGATAAGCGATATTCAGATATGATTTATCCGTCGTCATTTGAGCAGAAGGTGGGCTTTGACCGCATACGCGAGCAGATTGTCGAGTGTTGCTCGATGCAGTCTGCGCGTGAGCGTATTGCCAACGCTGACTTTGCGCAGTCACGCCGCGAGGTGGAGGAGCGTCTGCGCCTTGCCGATGAGATGCGCCTGCTACTCACAATGGAGTCGGCATCAGAGATTGGCGAGCAGGATGATATACGACATATCGTCGAGAAGATAGCCGTTGAGGGGGCGTATATCACTGTCGAGGAGTGTGCTACGCTATGCCGCTCACTGCGCTCGGCAGCCGCTATCGTGCAGTTTATCTTGTCGCGCAATGCTACGACATACCCGCTGCTTAAGGCTATGGCGGAGCGTGTCGAGGTCTTCCCGATGCTTGTGTCGGCCATTGAGCGCGTTGTCGATGATAAGGGCGAGGTGCGCTCCTCGGCATCACCCGAGTTGAGCCAGCTGCGCCGTGCCATACGCGAGCACGAGGGGCAGGTGGCAAAGCGTCTTCAGCAGGTGTTGCAGCGCGCCAAGTCGCAGGGTATTGTCGACAGTGATGCGATGATATCTATACGTGACGGACACGCCGTGATACCCGTGGCAGCGGCAAACAAGCGCAAGCTCTCGGGCTTCATACACGACGAGTCGGCTACGGGACGCACCTTCTATATCGAGCCTGTCGAGGTTGTGGAGCTTAACAACGAGCTGCGAGAGTTGGAGTATGAGGAGCGACGCGAGATTGTACGCATACTCACCCTGCTCACAGCCGAGCTGCGCCTCAACATCGACGGCATATCACTTACCGAGGAGTTTCTGACAAAGATTGATGTGCTGCGTGCCAAGGCGCGCTGGGCGATAGCCAATGGAGCTGTCAAGCCCATCATCTCGGAGGAGGGACGCCTGCTGCTACGCAAGGCGCGACATCCGTTGCTGCAGCAGACGCTCAAGCAGCAGGGCCGCGAGATAGTACCCCTCGATATGGAGCTTGATAAGGAGCGTCGCATATTGGTAATATCTGGACCCAACGCTGGTGGTAAGTCGGTATGCCTGAAGACTACGGGCATACTGCAATATATGGTGCAGTGCGGCTTCCTTGTGCCGTGCCTGGAGAACTCTGAGTTTCCGCTGTTTCGCTCGCTTATGATAGACATTGGCGACCAGCAGTCTATAGAGAACGACCTGTCGACATACTCGTCACACCTCGTCAATATGAAGGCGATGCTGGGCGAAGCATCGGAACATACGCTGATACTCATAGATGAGTTTGGCTCGGGTACGGAGCCTACCATAGGCGGTGCTATCTCGGAGTCGATACTTGAACGCTTTGTCGAGTGCAGGGCGTATGGCGTCATCACCACGCACTATGCCAACATCAAGTACTTCGCATCGCGTCACGAGGGCGTATCTAACGGTGCTATGGCGTTTGATGTGAAAAATATACGTCCGCTCTTCAGCCTCGAGATGGGTAAGCCTGGCAGCTCGTTTGCTATCGAGATTGCCCGCAAGACGGGACTCTCGGAGGATATCGTCAAGAGTGCTATGGAGAAGGCGGGCGAGGATCATATAAACCTTGAGCGACAGCTGCGCGAGATTGCACGCGACAAGCGTTACTGGGCGGAGAAGCGTGACCGCATACGCCTCACAGACCGCCACGTAGAGCAGCTCGAGCAGACCTATGCCGACCGCTTGCAGGGTATACGTGACGAGCGTCGTGAGATTTTAGAGAAGGCACGCCGCGAGGCACAGGAGATGATTGCCGAGGCTAACCGCACCATCGAGAATACCATACGTACCATCCGCGAATCGCAGGCAGAGCGCGAGCTCACGCGCCTTGCGCGCCGCGAGTTGGAGAGCTTTGGCGAGGGTGTGAAGGGTGATGGCGGCAAGGCTGCCGACGAGCGTATAGAGCGCGAGATGGAGCGTTTGGCACGTCGTCGCGAGAAGCGCGAGAAGCGTGCCGCAGAGCGCGAGAGTGGCGTTGAGCAGCCCACAAAGCAGGAGGTTGTCGTGCGCAAGGTCGAGGTGGGCTCGAAGGTGAAGATTGAGGGTCAGGATGTGCCGGGCGTGGTGCAGATGCTAAAGGGCAAGAAGGCACAGGTGGCATTCGGACAGATGATGATAATGGTAGATGTGGAGAAGCTGCGCGTGGTGTCGTCAGCCGAGTTTAAGCAGGCTACACGTCCTACCACGGCGCGCACCGTGGTATCGGTGGATATACGCGAGCGCAAGCTCAACTTCAAAGACCATATCGACGTGCGCGGTATGCGCGCCTCGGAGGCGTTGGAGGCTGTCGAGGACCTCATCGACGATGCCCTTATGGTGGGTGTGTCGGGTGTGACCATCCTCCACGGCAAGGGCACAGGAGCCCTCAAGGAGGAGATACGACGCTACCTACGATCGGTGAGCGACGTGGCTACTATCGCCGATGACCACGCTGACCGTGGTGGCGCAGGTATTACCGTAGTGACATTCAGACGTGACTAAAGGGTGTGGCGCGCGACCAAATATGTATTAAGTAGGGCTAAAAGCAGAATAATATAACAGCGTATGAACTATCTATTGTCAGACATAGCACGTATCGTAGGTGGCGAGCATCGTGGATGCGATGTACGTGTGAGTGTTATGGCTACCGACTCGCGTAGTGTTGTTGCCTCCGACGAGGTTGTCTTTGCCGCAATCAATGGCGACAACCACGACGGTCATAACTATATCGAGCGTATGCTATCGCGCGGTGTTGTGGCATTTATCGTAGAGCGCGATATGGAGCCACCTACCAAGTCTTGCGGCTTGGTTGTCGTTGACTCAACTATAGTGGCGTTGCAGCGTCTTGCTACATACCACCGCGAGCAGTTTCGTGGCAGGGTAGTGGCAATCACAGGCTCTAATGGCAAGACCATTGTCAAGGAGTGGGCGGCGCGCTCAATGCCTGATGATGTGCGCTCGTTTGCCTCGCCCAAGAGCTATAACTCGCAGCTCGGTGTGGCACTGTCGCTGTTGATGCTCTCGGGAGAGGAGCAGGTGGCATTCATCGAGGCGGGTATATCGAAGCCTGGCGAGATGGAGCGTTTAGAGCGAATGATAAAGCCCGACGTGGTGGTCTTTACCTCGATAGGTGATGCCCACTCGGCAAACTTTGAGTCACAGACGCAGAAGATTGACGAAAAGTTACTCTTGGCGCGCGATGCCAAGACCATAATATACAGTAGCGAGTATCGAGACCTCGCACAGCGCGTGCGCGACGTGTATGCCAGTCGCAAGCTCGTAGATAGCAGCCGCGAGGTTGTCGACGATATGCTTGAGCTTAACGATGCCCTCACTGTTGATGCCTGCCACGTGCAGTCGTTGATGCGCGAGTTGGGCTATGGTGTCGACGATGCCGTCTTTACTGCGCACGTGGAGATGCGCCTCGAACTTAAGGAGGGTATAGACGACTCAATGATTATCGACGACACGTATAACTCTGATATAAACTCTGTTATCGTGGCTCTCGATGCACTGCACGTGCAGTCGATGGGTCGCCGCAGGGTCGCCGTAATCTCTGATATACGCCAGAGTGGTATTGCTGGCGAGGAGCTATATGGACGTGTCGCCGAGGCGGTACGTAAGGCGGGTGTCGACCACTTTATAGGCGTGGGCGAGCATATTACAGCCTTTGCGCGCCTCTTCCCCGCGGGGTCGTCGTTCTACCGCACCACAGAGTCGCTCATCGAGAACTTCGAGCGTGAGCAGTGGGCGCGCTCGGTGATACTCGTCAAGGGTAGCCGCGACAGCCGCTTTGAGCGTTTGAGCCGCCTGCTTGACCGTAAGACACATACCACAACCCTTGAGGTAGACCTCGCCGCGATGAAGAAGAACCTCAACTACTTCCGTCGCCATCTGCCCGCGCAGCACCCCATAGTAGCTATGGTCAAGGCGTGGAGCTATGGCACGGGTGATGTCGATGTTGCGCGTATGTTGCAGCACGAGGGCGTGAGCTACCTCGCTGTGGCATTTGCCGACGAGGGTGTGGTGTTGCGCTCAAAGGGTATAACGATGCCTATTGTCGTGCTCAACGCCGACCAAGATAGCTTCGATGTGATGATTGCCCACGACCTTGAGCCAGAGATTTATAGCTTCCACTCGCTCGACGAGTTCCGTCGCGCCGTACATCGTGCTGGTCGCCACAACTACCCGATACACATCAAGCTCGATACGGGTATGCACCGCTTGGGCTTTATGGAGGACGACATAGACATCTTGGGACGTGTGCTCCACGGCGACGAGGTGCTGCGCGTAGCCACCATCTTCTCGCACTTGAGCTGTGCCGATGTGCCGTCGGAGGATGCCTTCACACGTAAGCAGATAGAGCTCTTCGACTATATGAGCCAGCAGCTTATCGAGTGGTTTGACTACACGCCGCTGCGCCACCTAGCAAACTCGGCAGCTATCGTGCGCTTTAAGGAGGCAGCCTTCGATATGTGTCGTGTGGGGTTGGGTCTCTATGGCTATGGCTATGAGCATAACGACGAGCTTATACCCGTCGCAACGCTCTCTACGCGCATTGTGCAGATAAAACATCTCTCTGCGGGCGAGTCTGTGGGCTATGGTCGTGCCGAGCGTCTTACGAAGGATGCCGTCATTGCCACAATACCTGTGGGCTATGCCGATGGCTTGGATCGCCACTTGGGCTGTGGTCGCTGGAGTGTAGCTGTGGGGGGGCGTCGTGCTCCGATTATTGGTCGCGTGTGTATGGATAGCACGATGATAGATATAACAAACATCGAGGGTGTCTCGGTAGGCGACAAGGTTACAATATTCTCGCCAGAGGCGGGTCTGACACTCGAGGATATGGCAAGCGTGCTTGGCACAATATCGTATGAGATAATGACAGGTGTGTCGGCACGCGTAAAACGCATATATACAGAACGATGACAAAGGGAATACTATATATGATACCTTGCCCCATTGCCGATAGTGACTCGGTGTGGGAGGTGCTGCCCGAGGCTAACCGCAGGGTGATGGATGCGCTGGACTACTTCATTGTCGAGAATGTGCGCTCGGCACGCCGCTTTCTATCCAAGGCGGGCATTGCGCGCCCCATTGGCGAGCTTGAGTTCGTAGAGCTTAACGAGCATACCACCTCGCCCAGCGATGTGGAGAAGATGCTCAAGCCACTGCTTGAGGGACGCTCGGCGGGTGTCATCTCCGAGGCGGGTGTGCCTGGTGTCGCCGACCCAGGTGCCGACATTGTGGCATTGGCACATCGTTATGGTGTGCGTGTTGTGCCACTTGTGGGGCCCTCGTCGATACTTATGGTGATGATGGCATCGGGGCAGAACGGACAGTCGTTCTCGTTTGTGGGCTACCTCCCTGTCAAGGAGCCAGACCGCTCACGCGCTGTGCGCAACCTTGAGCGCCGTGCGCAGCAGGAGCACCAGGCGCAGATATTCATTGAGGCACCATACCGCAATCGTAAGCTCTTTGAGATGCTTGTGGCTACGCTCTCGCCAAAGATGCGCCTCACGGTGGCAGCCGATATAACCGCGCCCGACGAGCTTATCAAGACCCTCACCGTTGAGCAGTGGCGCAAGGTGGGTGTGCCAAATATCGAGAAGCGTCCGACGATATTTGTCTTGGGCATATAATTTGTTGAATATATAGTGTAAATGATAAAAATATATACGATATGAATAAGCAAACATCTGAAAAAGAGCAGGATATAAAGGATATTAACGACACAGCAGCTGCCGAGTCGGCTGCTTCGGAGAGTGCCACACAGGACAATATGGCAGAGAATGAGACACCTGCAGAGGACAATATGTCAGCCGAGGTGTCACTCGAGGAGCAGATTGCCGCTTGGCACGACAAGTATTTGCGCTTGCAGGCGGAGTTCGATAACTTCCGTAAGCGTACCCTCAAGGAGAAGATGGAGCTTGTGGAGCGTGGCTGCGAGAGCGCGTGGAAGTCGATATTGCCTATCTTGGACGATATGGAGCGTGCTGTGGCAGCGTCGCATAAGTCCGATGATATAGAGGCGTTGCGTCAGGGCGAGGAGCTTGTTATGAAGAAGTTTGAGAGCGTGTTGCAGGCTGCGGGCATCACACCTATCGAGTGTGTCGACAAGCCCTTCAACGAGGAGGAGCAGGAGGCTGTGGCGCGTTTTGCTGCTGGTGACGATAAGCGCGGTCTTGTTATTGACTGTGTGCAGCGCGGCTATAAGTTGGGTGACCACGTGTTGCGCTATGCCAAGGTCGTTGTGGGCGAGTAACCTGCATTTTATGGCGTAAGAAAAAGAGAAGAGATATATGGCAGAGAAGAGAGATTATTATGAGGTGCTTGGTGTCGAGCGTAATGCCGATGCCGACACCATAAAGAAGGCATACCGCAAGGCTGCCATCAAGTATCACCCCGACAAGAACCCTGGTGATAAGGAGGCAGAGGAGAAATTTAAGGAGGCTGCCGAGGCTTATGACGTGCTCTCTAACGAGGATAAGCGCGCACGCTACGACCGCTTTGGACACGCAGGTATGGGCGGTGCTGCTGGCGGTGGCGCAGGCTTTGGTGGCTTTGGTGGCGGCTTCTCTATGGAGGATATCTTCGAGCAGTTCGGCGACATCTTTGGCGGTGCTTTTGGCGGTGGTCGCAGCCACTCACACTCGCAGCGCGTAAGACGTGGTAGCGACATACGTGTCACTGTCAAGCTGACGTTGCAGGAGGTTGCCGAGGGCGTAACCAAGAAACTCAAGATAAATAAGACCGTGGCGTGTGACAAGTGTGGTGGTACGGGTGCCAAGGACTCATCGTCGTATGAGAGCTGTTCGACGTGTCACGGCTCGGGCTATGTTGTAACCGTTCAAAACTCCTTCTTCGGACGTATGCAGACACAGAGCGTATGTCCCACGTGTCAGGGTACAGGACGTGTTATCAAGGAGCACTGCGACAAGTGCCACGGTGAGGGCGTTGAGAAGGGCTCGGAGGTTATAGAGGTTAAGATACCTGCTGGTGTTGCCGACGGTATGATGCTCACTGTGCGTGGTAAGGGTAATGCTGCGCGCCACGGTGGTCAGAATGGCGACCTGCTCGTCGTCATCGAGGAGGAGTATAACCCGCAGCTCGTGCGCGATGGCAACGACCTTGTGCATAATATGAATATCACTGTTACCACAGCTATCCTCGGTGGCGAGGTTGAGGTGCCCACCATCGACGGTAAGGCGCGTATCAAGATTGCCCCTGGCACGCACGCTGGCAAGGTGCTGCGCCTGCGTGGCAAGGGTCTGCCCAATGTCAATGGCTACGGACGTGGCGATATAATGGTTGTTGTCGACATCACCATTCCCGATGAGCTTACCTCCGATGAGCGCGACTTGGTGGAGAAGCTCGCCGAGAAGCCCCATTTTAAGCGTGCCGAGGAGGTGGAGAACCAGAATATCTTTGAAAGAATGAAGAACTTTTTTCGTTAAGCTGCTAAAGAGGCTGTTTAGCCTGCCGTAGCCTTTGTACGAAAGAGAGAGTGTAGAGATAAATAAAGTAATTAACCCTATGTCAATTTTTCGTCCGCCCCAGACCAAACCGCGACAGTTCAACTACATACCGCGCCACTACGACCCCGTCAAGGAGGAGCGTGACAGGCGCCGACGTGAGCTGCACGGCACATCTTCTGAAACCGACAATGAGCCGTATGCTCCAGGACGCTATATCCGCACACAGCGTGAGGCACGCGATGCGGCACGTGAGGAGCACGCAGATGAGGGTATCAAGAAGGTGCGTAACTTGGTGATTATCACCGCAGGTGTTGTCATCGCTGCGGCACTCATCTTCCCGCGTTTTATGGCATTTGTTGAGCGCGCCAACGAGGAGAAGATTGCGTCGGGTGCGCTGGACGAGGTTGTCGTTATGCCTGGTGATAGCATCAACTGGCAGGGTGTGACACTGCACGAGCGTCACGGCGACATCGACTTCCGCGAGTTCGAGAGCCTCACGCCCGAGATTATCAACGAGATTGAGGAGTTTCAGAGCAGCATAGGCGAGATTACGATATACGACGACGATGTGAAGATTGTCGACGGCAAGCGTATAGAGGAGTAGCGCGTGCTGTGATGTCGTCAATAATTTTAGATTAACCAAGATGGATCGCATAAAACTTCTACCCGAGATTGTAGCAAATCAGATAGCCGCTGGTGAGGTGGTTAATGCTCCGTCTAATGTGGTTAAGGAGATGATGGAGAACTCGCTCGACGCAGGTGCTACCAGTGTTCGTGTGAACTTCCGTGCGGGAGGCAAGGAGCTTATACAGATTATCGACAACGGTATAGGTATGTCACCCATTGATGCACGTATGGCATTTGACCGCCACGCGACAAGCAAGATTAGCTCCATCGAGGATGTATATGCGCTGCATACGTTTGGCTTCCGTGGCGAGGCTCTTGCCTCTATCGCCGCTGTTGCCGAGGTTGAGCTGCGCACGCGTCAGGAGGATGACGAGTTGGGTACGCTCACAACAATATCGGGTGGTGAGTTCCGCTCGCAGACACCCGTTGCCTGTCCGCGGGGAGCGCAGTTCGTTGTGCGCAACCTCTTCTATAATGTGCCGTCGCGCCGAAAGTTTATCGACGGCGATAATGCCCGCCTTGCAACACAGATTAAGCACGAGTTTCAGCGCGTGGCGTTGTGTAACCCACAGGTGGAGTTCCAGCTTATGCAGAACGATGCTCCGCTGTACACGCTTCAGCCCACTAACCGCCGAGGACGTATAGTCGACATTGTGGGCAAGCACATCAAACAAAACCTGCTCGATGTCGAGGTAGATACCTCTGTTGTGCGTATCGAGGGCTATGTGGGTCGTCCTGCGGCCGCCAAGCGTCGCAACAACGAGCAGTTTCTATTTGTCAATGGTCGCTACTTCCAGTCGACGACTATGCAGCGCGCCATACTGCGTGCCTACGAGAAGCTTATCCCAGAGGGGTGTATGCCCTCATATTTCCTGTATATATATGTCGAGGCCGAGCGTGTTGACGTTAATGTCCACCCGCAGAAGACCACAGTCAAGTTTGCTGACCACGACCTTATACTGCAAATCTTGCAGGCGGCAGTGCGTGAGACTCTCGCAAAGACGGGTGCTGTGCCCTTGATGGACTTCTCCGATGAGGGGCAAGTCGACATCCCCGTTATGCTCCGCGAGCAGACTGTCTACCGTGAGCCGAGTGCTATGAGCAACGCCTCGTATAACCCCTTTGCCACAGAGTATATCGACCCTACGGCACCTATGCCCGATGTTCCGTTTACGGGCTTTGATGTGCCGTATGACGGCTCTATGCCGCGTGGGGCGAGTGTCGTGAGACAGAGTGACGAGGAGTATGAGATGTTCCAGTCGGGGGGTGATACTGGTAGTATGGTTGAGTTTATCGACGAAGGTGTGGAGGCGGCACAGCGCGAGTTTGACTATATCGACTCGGCGGCGGGTGCGGCGAGTGATGTGCGCCACTTCACAGAGGCTATTGCCCTGCCCACGGGCTATGCTATGGCTATGTATGGCTCGCAGGCTGTTGTGGTGAGCCTCAAGCGTGCGCGTGAGCGTATCCTCTATGACGATATTTTAAAGTCGCTTATGGCGGGCTCGGCACCTACGCAACGTATGTTCTTTGCCGAGCTGCTTACGCTTGCCGAGGAGGAGTACGCACTTATGGAGCAGCACGCAACAGAGTTTGCCGCCTTGGGCTTCGAGGTGGAGTATAAGGGAGACTGTCATATCGAGGTTGTGGGACGTCCCGCGATGATTGATGTAGCTGTGCCTCTCGACGAACTGATATATGAGCTGCTACACGGCATCGAAGAGGGTAGTATGCCCGTTGAGGAGGAGCGTCGCCGCTTGGCTATGCTTATGGCGCGACGCGGCAGCGCGGGCTATGGTCGTGGCATCCGCTCACACGAGGCGTTGGAGCTGTTGCAACGTCTGGAGAGTAGCTCCAACCCCAGCTTCACGCCCTCTGGTACAGCTATTATGGCGGAGCTTACCGCAGAGGAGCTGCGCACGAAGTTGTGCCGATAGATAGAATGATATAATAGAGATAACTTGTAAATTTAGAGATACTATGACATCGTATGCCCCCCAATCGGCTATGCCGCCGGTGGTTAAGAACATACTTTTGGCAAATGGCGTGCTGTTTGTAGCCACGCTGCTACTCGATAAGGCTGATATCTTCGAGCTCTTTGCCCTCTTCCCCGTGGGTAGCCCCTTCTTCAAGATATGGCAGCCTGTAAGCTATATGTTCCTGCACGGAGGCTTCTCGCACCTCTTCTTCAATATGTTTGCGCTGTGGATGTTTGGTCGTGACCTGGAGCTTGAGATGGGCTCAAAGCGATTTCTTGTCTACTACTTTGTATGTGGTGTCGGTGCGGCTATTATTCAGCAGCTTATGGCACGTATCGACCTTGCGGGCATCCCCGAGCAGTCGATAGCCTATATGCAGTATCTGTGTACCCCTACTGTGGGTGCGTCGGGTGCCGTCTTTGGTCTGTTGCTCGCCTTTGGTATGTTCCATCCTAATGCTACCATAATGCTCCTCTTCCCGCCTATACCTATGAAGGCAAAGTGGTTTGTTATCGTCTATGGTCTTGTCGAGCTGTTCTTCGGTATGACAGGACGTATGGACAGCGTTGCACACTTCGCACATATCGGAGGTATGTTCTGGGGCTGGCTGCTTATTATGTGGTGGCGTTATCGTGACCGCAGACGCTATTATTAACCCATACACCAATACTTGTTATGTCTCGAAACCAAGAATCATATCGCAGCAACCGCTATGGTGTGCAGCGTGGTGACGACAAACGTTCATTTGTCGCTGTGCTCGGCTATATAATATTTTTTGCTGTTACCGTGTCGCTGTCGTTAGCACTCTTTGTGGCATATCTAACGCCACTCATCTCGCCTTCGGCATTTGGCTCGCTCACCATCGTCGGCATCTTCGCACCGATACTCTACATAATGGTCTTTGTGTGTATGCTCGTGTGGATAATACTGCAACGCTGGAACATCGTCTTGGCACTCTTCGTGGTGCTTATCCCAGGCTTGTTCTCGCTGTCGAGCTTCTATAACTCTAATATGCACCGTGCAACAGAGCTTCCGCGTGACAGCCGCGCCTTTACTGTTATGAGCTATAATGTTAGGGGCTTCCGTGGCGATAATAACGAGCATACGGTGAGTGCTATTGTCGATACGTTGCTTCGCAGAGAGCGTCTGCCCGATGTGGTGTGCTTGCAGGAGTGCGCCCTCGATGCCAAGAACTTTGCGCGTATGGACTCGCTATTTAGAGGTTATAACATTGCCGATGCTACGGAGTATGGCAAGGTCGTGGTGCGCACGTATAGCCGCTATCCCATCATCAGCTGTGGTGAGATTTCGGGCGAGGGTCGTGGCACGTCGCAGTGGTGCGATGTCGTCATTCGTAGCAGCAACTCGCGTCAGGAGGATACCGTGCGAGTCTTTAACAACCACCTCTACACGATGAATATCTCGAAGGCTGATAGCGACGATATCGGCGAGGGTCGCATCTTGCGCGATGGTGACCGTATGATGAGCATTGTCAAGCGCATTGCCGACAACTCGGCGATACGTGTCGAACACGTAGACAGCCTGCGACAGGTTATCGACGCTACACCGCACGCTATGGTGGTGTGTGGCGACTTTAACGATACGCCTATGTCGTATGTCGTGCGCCGCTTGTCGCGTCGTCTGAACGATGCCTTTGAGGGTGCTGGTCGTGGCTATGGTAGCACCTTTAGACCTATGCACAGCACGCTGCGTATCGACTATATCCTCCATTCGGATAATGTCGAGGTGCAGTACTTCAACGTAGATAAGGATATGCAGATGTCTGACCATATGCCAATTGAGGCGCGCCTCAAGGTACTAAAAGAGGAGTAACAGCTATGATTCTCGATTCCATTGCCAATGCCCAGCGATACTATGCCCTTGTGCCAGAGCTTAAGAGCGTAGTTGACTTCCTGCGCACTACAGATGTTGGTGAGCTGACAGTTGGTCGTCACGATATTGATGGCGATAGGCTCTATGTAAATGTTGCCGAGGAGCCGTTGCGTGCGGTAGAGCAGGCACCCCTCGAGGTACATAACAGGTATATTGATGTGCAGGTGTTGCTTGCGGGTGAGGAGTCTTTTGGCTGGAGACATCGCCCCGACTGCATAGAGCCGCGCACAGAGTTTGACGAGGAGCGAGATATACTCTTTTATAGTGATACTCCCGCCACGCTCTACACGTTGCACGCAGGGCAATTCACCATACTCTTTCCCGAAGATGCCCACGCGCCACTTATTGGCAGTGGATGTGTTAGAAAGTTGATATTCAAGCTGATGCTACAATAAGTATAGCTCCACGACGGAGCAAAGAAATAATTTTTATGCGCGATGTTTTGAATTATGGATAATTATTCTTACCTTTGCGCGCTATGTTTAACTAATTTAACTTTTTACAACAATGCCAAAAATGAAAACAAATGCCGCTGCAAAGAAGCGTTTTTCTTTCACCGGCACAGGTAAGATTAAGCGTAAGCACGCTTATCACAGTCACATCCTGACCAAAAAGACTAAGAAGCAGAAGCGTAACCTTTGCTACTCAGGTATCGTATCTGCAGCCGATGAGGCAAAGATCAAGCAGTTGCTCGTGAAGTAATCTTCGGGAGTCGCAGCTAAAAAAGTAGTAGTAAGAGAATTTTATTTTTTAACAACGGAGCGCAATAGCCCCAAAGAGTGTGAGAGAATCACGCCGCTATCAGCTCTATCAAAAACTTTTAATTTATGCCACGTTCAGTCAACGCTGTTGCGTCACGCGCAAGAAGAAAGAAGGTTTTGAAACTTGCCAAGGGTAACTTTGGTTCAAGGGGAAACGTATGGACAGTTGCGAAAAATACTGTCG
>JAEIGA010003991.1_pt1 | contig 22876 bp, 21 predicted proteins | sample 9270691 | NCBI WGS metagenome assembly JAEIGA01 (sample SAMN17057246, study PRJNA624740) | gut metagenome | biome: biome; isolation source: fecal sample | host: Bos grunniens | place: China: Xizang | collected 2019 | reverse complement strand
GAGTCAACTGCAGACCTCCCAGACTTCCTCGACTACAGCATGGAGAACAGAACATACCGTTACTTCCGCGGAACTCCACAGTACGCATTCGGTTATGGTCTCTCATACACTACATTCGAGGTAGGCAAGGCTAAGATCTCAAAGAAGTCAATGAAGGCTGACGGTTCTGTAACCCTTACAGTTCCTGTAGAGAACACAGGCGACCGCGAGGGAACTGAGACCATCCAGGTTTACGTAAAGGCTCTCGACTACGACGAGGCTTCAATCAAGGACCTCAGAGGATTTGCTAAGATCAACCTCAAGCCAGGCGAGAAGGGCAAGGTTGAAATCGAACTCAACGGTGAGTCATTCCAGTACTATGATCCATCTATCGACGAGCTTTCTACAAAGACAGGTAGATACCAGATCTTCTACGGTACTTCATCACTCGAGAAGGATCTCAAGACCATCGACTTCGTTGTGAAGTAAGATAAGGTAATACATCAATAATGATGGCCGGAATCTTTGGTCTGTCTGAATTTTACATTAACTTTGTAGAAAACAGACAAGACATGAAAAGGATTCTGGCCATCATTGTATCTACGATGTTCTGCATCTGCGCCCATGCCCAGTTCCCAAAGGGATATGAAGCCAAGACCGACAGGCTTGCAGAGAACTTCGTCAAGAGTTCAATGAGCGGCAACTACAACAAGACATATCAGGCTCTGCGCAACATACAGAAATACGAATACAGGCTCACCAAGGACCAACTGATAGCCTTCTATTCAGACATTCACGCAGCAGTTGCAGAAGCCTGCGACAGAAATGGAATAGACAGCAAGGGCAAGGAAGAGATGAAGGTCATCATCGATGCGCTCTTCTCCGACGAACTCAAGGAAAACGTAAACAGATAGCATCACCGCAACATGAATCTCCTTCAACTGTTCAGGAAGATCAGACCATATGTATATCCGTACAGATGGCTGGTGATCGCTACCCTTATACTTACCCTCATCGGCTCATTCATAGCCCAGATAAACGCTGTCGTCCTTGACCGCACTGTAGATGCCATCAACGCCCTTGTAAACCCTGAAGGATTCGCATGGTCAAAGGCAGCGCGCATCCTTACTATCATCTCCATCGTCCTTATCGGAAAGGAGATTCTGTCGGCAATCATCACATACGCCCAGAACTTCTATGGAGAGAAGATGCGCATCAACGTATCCAAGGACCTGTCCCAGGCAGTCATCGACAAGATGCTCACATTCAGGATGGCGTTCTTCTCAAGAAAGGACAATGAGACCGGAAAGCTTCAGACAAGGATCGATCAGGGTGTCAGCAGCCTCTCCTCTACCGTGCAGAACTTCTTCATCGACCTTCTGCCACTCTTCACAAGTGCGGTCCTGGCACTCATCCTCATGTTTGCCGCAAATGTATATGTAGGTCTTACCGCACTCATGGTCGTACCTATATATATACTTCTGACCATAAGGCAGGCCCGCAAGCTCCAGGGCTGGAGAAGGAACATGCGTTCGTACCGAGAACTCAAAAGCCACGGAGTAAAGAACATCATCGACAGCATCAACGTAATCAAATCATTCAACCGCGAAGGGATCGAAAGCGAGAAGCAGTGGGACATCCAGACAGAATTCACTGACAATCAGATGCTTGTAAGAAAGACTTCGTTCTACTTCGACGGAATGAAGAGTTTCGTAAGGCAGGTCGGCACCGTATTGATCATCATCCTTACCGCCTACCTTGTCCTTATAGAATATCCTGGCATGACGATCGGAAAGATCATGTACCACGTCATGCTGTTCTCCAATGTAACCGCCCCTATCACCCAGCTGCACAGGATCTTCGACCAGATGAACGACGCGCTCATCTATGCAGAGGGATTCTTCGACATCCTCAATGCCGACGAAGAGAAGGAGCCATGCGGCACATATCGTCCGGAAAAGGTGAAGGGTGAATTCCGAATCAGCAATGTAGACTTCACATATCCTAACGGAACCAAGGCCCTGCACGACATCGACATGCAGATCGAAAGCGGAAAGATCACCGCACTTGTCGGCCTGTCGGGAGCCGGAAAGTCAACTGTACTCAACCTGTTGGTAAGGTTCTATGACCCTGACTGCGGAAAGATCACCCTTGACGGCGTGGACCTCAGGGACTATGACATACATTTCCTCAGGGACAACATCGGAATGGTACTCCAGAAGAACCATATCTTCGACGGAACAATCGAGGAAAACATCAGATACGGACGTCCGGACGCAACAATGCAGGAAGTGGAAGACGCTGCAAGGAAGGCTTACATCTACGACCAGATCATGAAGCTCCCGGAGGGATTCAGTTCCAAGGCACAGCTTCTTTCCGGAGGCCAGCAGCAGAGGATAGCCATTGCACGCCTGTTCCTCAAGAACCCACCTGTAATCTTCCTCGATGAGCCTACGGCAAGCCTTGACGCCATTGCGACCGAGCAGATAAAGGCCAGCATCGATGCCATCAAGAAGGACAGGACCGTGGTAGTCATATCGCACAGCATATCACAGATAATCGATAGCGACATAGTGTTTGCAATGAAGGATGGCCGAGTGGAGCAGTCAGGCGACCCTGACAGCCTTTACAGAAAAGGCGGCATCTACAAGGAGATCGTTGATGCATCTGCAAGAAGCATGAACATCGAGAAGCTTGCCGAAACCATCGACATCGACTGACAATCAACCCCAAAGGAAAACAACCGCATAGATACATGATAAAGATTAACTGTCTCAACACAAAGACATCGAAGACCTTCCCTGAAGGCACCACACTGATGGACATGGTTCCGGAGTTCGAATTTGAGAAGCCGTACCCTATCCTATGTGCTAAAGTAAACAATGTATGCCAGGGCCTGAAATACCGTGCGTTCAACAGCAGACAGGTAGAATTCCTGGACTACACTTCATATGCAGGAAGAAGCGTATACTGCAATTCGCTTTGCTTCCTCCTCTGTAAAGCAGCAAAGGACATCTTCCCTGACTGCAGAGTAGTGCTGAGAAGACCTATTTCAAAGGGCTACTACTGCAACATCATAAAGGGTGACTCAAGCCACATCACTGAAGAGGACCTTGAAAGGATCACTTCAAGGATGAAGGAACTTGTTGATGCAGACCTTCCTTTCCGCAGGCACGAGGTCAAGACCGAGGAGGCCGTAGAACTCTTCTCCCAGCTGGGATATTCCGACAAGGTCAAGCTTCTTGACACGACAGGAGACGTATATGTAAACTACTATACACTCGACGGAACACCTGACCATTATTACGAGGCCCTTCTTGCAAGCACAGGCTACCTCAAGGTATGGAGCCTTACCATGTACCGTGACGGCCTTCTGCTCAGGGTCCCTAACCGTCATAAGCCGGAAGAGCTCGCACCGTTCGTAGAGCAGCCGAAGACATTCGAGGTCTTCTCGGAGAATCTCAAATGGAACCGGATCATGGGTCTGGACAATGTCGGAGACGTGAACCTTGCATGCCAGAAGGGAGAGGCAGGAGACCTTATCAAGATTGCGGAAGCGCTTCAGGAGAAGAAGATCGTACAGATTGCAGAGGAGATCGAGAGACGCATGCACGATCCGGAGAACCCTGTACGTCTTGTACTCATCACAGGTCCGAGCAGCAGCGGAAAGTCCACTTTCTGCAAGCGACTCAGCATCCAGCTCAAGGCATGCGGAATCAAGCCTGTTTCATTCTCTACAGATGACTATTTCGTGAACCGTCTTGACACTCCGAGACTTCCGAACGGAGACTTCGACTTCGACAACTTCGACACCGTGGACCACAAATACCTTCAGAGCGACGTCATGAAGCTCATGGCGGGAGAGACAGTGGATGTACCTGAATATAACTTCGTTACAGGTCTCAGGGAGTTCAACGGAAAGAAGCTCAAGCTTGAACCGGGTTCAGTACTCATCATCGAGGGAATCCATGCCCTCAATCCGAGACTTACCGATCAGGTGGATGACGCATCGAAATACAGGATCTTCATCAACACCATCACAAGCATCTCTCTCGACGACCACAACTGCATCCCTACCAGCGACAATCGTCTTCTCAGACGCATCGTCCGCGACTTCAACAAGGGAGCGTTCACCGCACGCGAATCGATAATGCACTGGCCTAACGTACGCAGGTCGGAGGTTCAGTGGATATATCCATATCAGGAAAACGCTGACGTGCTGTTCAACTCGGCATACCTCGTCGAGTTTGCTGTGCTCAGGGCTCATGCCGAGCGAATCCTGATGACAGTGCCGAAGAACTGTCCTGAGTACAGCGAGGCACACAGACTCAAGAAGTTCCTCAGCTACTTCACACCGGTTTCTGACAAGGACGTGCCAGCCACTTCCCTTCTCCGTGGATTCATCGGTGGAAGCAGCCTGTAAAAGACGCGATATGTATAAGGAAATCAACACCAGGGATGCCCTCAAGGCACTTTTATCCGAGAAAGAAACAATACGCAGCGTCGCGTTCCAGGACATGGATTTCAAGCCGTTTACCGACCTCGCTACAGAGTGCTGGTACGAAGACTGTATCTTCCTCGGAGGAGAAGGAGTCAACGTGCTGCGTCCGAGGATGGACAACAGATGCATGGTATTCCCTTCATTCCATGACATTCCGTACCGCACATTCACAGGCCATCTCTATAACGCCGCGACATTGTATGAAGGCTACAGACCTGGCTGTCCGGAATCGTATGCAGACTCATACGACAGCAAGGTCTATCAGCACTATCTGGCAGCAGGAAAAATGGCAACAGGGGTCAAGGAAACACTCGCCAGGATCCTGCACGACAGGTCAATGAACGACGCAATGAATGACTTCCTAAAAGGATTTGACGAGAAGGATGTGGTCGGAATCATGGGAGGCCATGGACTTTCACGTACTGACGAATGCTTCAGGAAGGTCGTAATGACCAGCAAGAGACTTACGGAGGAAGGATGCCTGATGGTCAGCGGGGGCGGACCTGGCGCGATGGAAGCGACACACCTCGGAGCATGGATGGCAGGCAGGACTGAAGCGGAGGTCGACGACGCCATAAGAATACTCTCAGCCGCACCTTCATATAAGGATGAACTCTGGCTCGACACTGCATTCAAGGTGATGCAGAAGTTCCCGAACCCGTCGTTTGTAAGCCTCGGAGTGCCTACATGGCTGTATGGACATGAACCGGCAACACCGTTCGCGACCCATATCGCAAAATACTTCGACAACAGTACAAGGGAAGACAACATCATAACCATTGCCAAGGGAGGAATCATCTACTCCCCCGGCAGCGCGGGAACAATGCAGGAAATCTTCCAGGACGCCGTACAGAACCACTATCTCAGTTTCGGATACGCGAGTCCCATGATATTCCTCGACAAGGAGTTCTGGACAGAGGAAATGCCGGTCTACAGGCTTATGCAGCACCTGATCGATAAGGGAAAGTACAACAACCTCCTGCTCCATCTCACAGACTCAATAGATGAGATCACAGACATAATAAATGAATTCCGTAAAAAGCAATAAAGACATGAAACGCACTATCATCACCATCATCCTCGCCCTTTCAGCATTCCTTGCAGGCGCACAGCCACAGGTCGGAGACTGGGCAAAGTTCGGAAGATATCACGATGCAAATCAGGAAGTTACAAAGGCACCGAAGGTTGTCTTCATGGGTGACTCGATCACAGACTTCTGGGTAAATGCAGATCCTGACTTCTTCACATCCAACAACTTCCTCGGCAGAGGCATCTCAGGCCAAACCACGTCACACATGCTCGTAAGATTCAGAAGGGACGTGATTGACCATCATCCGAAGTATGTAGTGATCCTCGCCGGTACCAACGACATCGCAAAGAATCTCGGAGAGATATCTCCTGAGAACTCCCTCGGCAACATCATCTCGATGTGCGAACTTGCGAAAGCAAACAAGATCAAGCCGATCATCTGCTCGATCCTCCCATGCAACTTCTTCTACTGGCGTCCTGAGGTGAAGGGCCAGGAAAAGGAAATCATCGCACTTAACGCCCTTCTCAAGGAATATGCAAAGTCAGCAAAGATCCCTTATGTGGACTATCACTCTGCAATGAAGGACGAAAAGGACGGTCTGCCTAAGACATACGCAGACGACGGATGCCACCCTAACAAGGCCGGCTATGAAGTCATGAAGAAGATTATCCTCGAATACCTTTAATTATTGGATATTGCCTGCCAGATACTGGTCATAGGCATTCATATCGATGAGTCCGTGTCCTGAAAGACAGAAAAGGATGACCTTTTCCTCGCCGGTCTCATTACATTTAATCGCCTCCCGGATTGTGGCTGCAATTGCGTGACACGATTCGGGAGCCGGTATTATACCCTCCGCCTTCGCGAAGAGACATCCTGCCTCATCACCGAAATCATATTCGAAACGGCCCTGGGTCAACTTAGGACATGAAACTGACTCTGCCGCAATGAAACGGGTCTTGCGTTCCCCGCTGAAGTTGTGACGGAGGAACGGGAATGAAATGCCGCCGAAGTTAGAACCACCGCCGAAGCATCCTATCACGATGTCCGGATAATCCCCCGATAGAAGGCATATTTCTCCCTTACCTCTTCCGGAATCTCTATCCATCTGTCAGTGTCATTCAGTTCCTGCCTTGAACACTCCTCGCAGAAAAGACCGGAAAGATCCTTCACAGTCACAGGCTCTCTTGTCTGGGGATTGCGCATTGGCATAGGCTTGACAGGCATGTCAGCCACTACATTATACCATTTGTCGGGAATATTCTGCTCCTGGAGGAAATATCTTTTCTGTTTCATAATCGGGGTTGTTTTAAGCCGTTTTCACAAATTTACTCAATTTTTCAGTTAACTTTGTATCTTTTGAACGGAAAACATCTGATCATATGAAAAACATAACAAACACCCTGCTCTCACTGGCTGCGGCTGCGGCCATGCTGCTTACGACAGCATGTACATCGGAAACCGAAATCCTTGTCATCCCTGACAGCATCAACCCTATGACAATGACTCCTGCCCTCTTCACAGACATTCCTGAGGGACTTGTGGAGGAACTCGGTGTAGAGAACGGAATTCCTTCGTCACTTTGCGCATTCCTTGTCAGGAAGGACGGCAAGAACATACTTTTCGATTCAGGCAATGGAGCCCAGGACTCACAGCTGGTCCCTGTACTCGCCTCATTCGGCCTCACTCCTGAGGACATCGACTATGTATTCATCACCCACCTCCACGGCGACCATATCGGCGGCATGGTCAAGGACGGACAGGCTGTATTCACCAATGCAACAGTATATCTAAACAAGGTCGAGTTCGATGGCGGCGACAATGTTGCCGAAAGCCCTATGGCAAAGACGTATGGAGACAGGATCACCCTCTTCACCGACGCCGATGCCCTTCCTTGCGGAATAAAGGCAATCAAGGCTTACGGACACACTCCTGGCCATACCATGTACAGAGTGGACGACATGGTAATCGCGGGCGACATCATGCACGCTACAGCCCTCCAGCTCGTAAATCCGGATAGTTGCGCAAGATTCGACCAGGACAAGGAGAAGTCGACACAGGCACGCAAGGACGCTCTTGCAAGCTTCAAGGCAGAAGGCCTCAAGGTATATGGAATGCACTTCCCTGACCCTCACTATATCCAGTTCTAATATTCCTCAGACATGAAAGCGACAATCAAGACCCTTGCGCTCGCCCTCATCATGGGCCTCAGCGCATCGATGGCATCCGCACAGGCTCCGTATGCACGATTCATGGATCCTGACGGAATGACGATCGTATATGTAGGTGCTACAGACGGCGTGGCGTGGTACAGCATTGACCATGGAAACTCCCTCAGCCTTCCGGCTTCGCGCCTCGGACTCAAGACGAATGCATTCGACTACAGCGAACTTACAATGACATCATTCGAAGAGGACGAAATCGTCATCGACTATACCATGGACAGGACCAAGGCAAGCAAGGTAAACCACCGTGCTTCCACAGGAACCGTCACATTCGCCAACCCTAAGGGCGAGAAGATCATGGTGGAGTTCGTGGTAAGCCGCAACGACGTGGCATTCCGCTACCTCATCCCTAAGGAAGGCGAGACAGGAAGCGTGCGAGTGATGGATGAACTTACCGAGTTCAACTTCATCGAAGGCGAGGGAAAGGGCGAGGTAAAGACCTACCTTACCCCTCAGAGCGACGCAATGATCGGCTGGAAGCGCACAAAGCCAAGCTATGAAGAGTATTACGGCGTAGCGAAGCCACTTTCGGAGAAGTCACAGTACGGACACGGATACACATTCCCATGCCTTTTCAAGGTGGACAATGACGGATGGGTACTCATAAGCGAAACAGGCGTGGACGGAAGATACTGCGGCTCAAGACTCAGCGACAGCAGGCTCATAAATACGGAAAACGCCGACAACGAAGACCCATCTGACGACCAGTTCTACTACAGCTACAAGATAGAATATCCGATGGCCGAGGAGAACAACGGCAACGGCACTGTCGAGCCGGGCATCGCCCTTCCGGGAGCGACCCCATGGAGGACCATCACCCTCGGCGAAGATCTCGGACCGATCGTGGAGACCACAGTAGCATGGGACGTTGTCGACCCTCGATATGAGACCGAAAATGACTATAAGTTCGGCAAGGGAACATGGAGCTGGATCGTATGGCAGGACGGCAGCATCAACTTCGAAGACCAGCTCAAGTACGTCGATCTGGCAGCCGCAATGAACTTCCAGTATGTTCTCGTGGACAATTGGTGGGATACCAACATCGGCAAGGAGAAGATAGAGGACCTCGTGGAATATGCCAGTGGAAAGGGCGTGGACGTGTTCCTCTGGTACAGCTCAAGCGGATGGTGGAACGACATCGAGCAGGGTCCGGTCAACATCATGTCAGATCCGATCGCACGCAAGAAGGAAATGAAGTGGATGCGCAGCCTCGGAGTCAAGGGAATCAAGGTCGACTTCTTCGGAGGCGACAAGCAGGAGACCATGCGTCATTACGAGGCCATCCTCAGCGACGCTGACGACAACGGGCTTATGGTCATCTTCCACGGCTGTACGCTTCCTCGAGGATGGGAGAAGATGTACCCTAACTACGTGGGCAGCGAGGCCGTACGCGCATCGGAAAACCTCGTATTCTCGCAATATGAGTGCAACCAGGAGGCACAGGCAGCATGTCTGCATCCGTTCATCCGCAACACTGTCGGCAGCATGGAATTCGGCGGCTGCTTCATGAATGAAAGACTCAGCAAGGGCAACGACAGGGGTACTCAGAGAAAGACAACAGACGTATTCCAGATTGCGACATGCGTACTTTTCCAGAACCCTATCCAGAACTTTGCACTTGCTCCGAACAACCTTGAGGATGCACCAGAGGCATGTCTTGACTTCCTGCGTGAGGTTCCTACCACATGGGACGAAACAAGGTACATCGACGGACTTCCTGGAGAATACGTAGCCCTCGCAAGAAGGAGCGGCGACACATGGTATGTGGCTGCCATCAACGCAGAGGAGCAGGAGAGAAAGTACAATGTCTGGGAAATGATCGAAGAGATCAAGGACGGAGCTTCATGGAAGACAGCAGGCACCGTACGCATCTATGAAGGCGGAAACGAGCCTGTGGTACGCAATGTACCTGCCGGAGATCTTTACAAGACCGACATTTCGGTGGGACAGAATGACGGAACAGTGGTCGTGTTCAAGGCTGAATAACTGATTGAAACTATATGTCAAACGAATTACTTATCATAATTTCATTCATCGCCATCTACGGCGGAGTGGTACTCTTCTACCGATGGTTCGGCAAGGGTGGACTGCTTGCATTCAACGTGCTGGCCACCGTCCTTGCAAACATCGAAGTACTGCTTCTCGTACGTGCATTCGGAGTTGAGATGACCCTTGGCAACGTATTGTTTGCCAGCACATTCCTCGTAACTGATGTACTCAGCGAAAACCACAGCAGGAAGGACGCGAACAGAGCCGTCATCATCAGCACGCTCTGCTCCGTAATGTTTGTCATACTGTCGCAGATGTGGATACTCTACACCCCAAGCGAAGGCGACTGGGCAAGCGGAGCATTCAGGACCATCTTCAGCAGCACGCCTCGTATCGTATGCGCATCTTTGGGAGTGTACATGATCTCTCAGCTCATCGACGTATGGCTTTACCACAAATGGTGGGAATGGTGCAGGAAGCGCTACGGAGACAGCAAGAAGGGTCTGTGGATCAGAAACAACGGCTCGACAATGATCTCGCAGCTGCTGAACACAGTACTCTACACGGCATTTGCATTCTATGGCACATATTCGTTCGGAACACTCGTATCCATTGCGGCAAGCAGCTATGTGATATTCTTCATAACCAGCCTCCTGGATACTCCGTTCGTATATTGGTGCAGAAAAATCCATGAAAGATATGGCACAGACAGAACTGCAGAATGAAAGCAGGTCCGGCCTCAGGACCGCACCTAAAGAGCCCCGCAAGCACGATGTACTCGTGCTGAACGACGACTTCACGACCTTCGAGTTCGTCATCGAAGTCATGATGACAGTCTTCGGCAAGACGCTCCAACAGGCAGAGGAAATAGCGGAAACCACCCATGTGAACCAGAAAGCGGTGGTAGGACGATATTCACTCGACATCGCAAGAAGCAAGGTGGCAAAGGCCACCAGGATGGCAAGGGAGGAAGGCTACCCTCTCAAATTTGAAATACAATAGAAAACGACACAGAACATGCCGATAGGTCAGACACAACAGGTCACATCAGCATTGGTGGAAGCATACGGCATCGCCACCGAAAAGAGAAACGAATTCCTGACGCCGGAGCATCTGCTGGCAGGTTTCCTGAAGGACAAGGACTTCTGGGATGCCGTCAGCCGTTGCGGTAGGGCCCAGGAACTGGAAGAGCACATATATGAATATCTGAACGACCTTGCAAGCGTGCCTGAAGGTCAGGAACTCAGCATAGACTTCTCCGAGCAGCTTCAGGAACTGTTCGATACAGCGGGAAAGACTGCGGCGTCAGCAATGACAGGAACCGTCCAGCTGCACCATATCGTATACTCATATTTCCACCTCGAGGAGTCGTTCGCACGTTACTACCTTGAGAAGTGCCTTGACTGCTCGATACCGGAATTCCTCAACTCGCTGATTGCCGTAAGCGACACAGAAGAGGCACATACTCCAGAGGAAAGGATGTCGAAATACTTCAGGCCTGTCGAACCTCTTGAGGGCCTGGTAGGCCGTACTGAGGAACTGGCAAAGATTGTCAGGGTCCTCTGCAGACAGCAGAAGAACAATGCCCTCCTTGCCGGCGGAAGAGGAGTCGGAAAGAACGCGATAGTACGCGGATTGTCAGCCCTCCTCGAGAACGAAGCAGTTCCAGCAAGACTTAAAGATAACCTACTTATAGAACTGAACATCAGCGCGTTGCTCAGTGGAACACAGTACAGAGGCGACCTTGAGGGAAGAGTGCAGGAGATCATGGAAGCAGTACGCTCTGAGGGTAACGCCATAGTATACATCAGCGAACTCAGGTCACTTGGAGGCAGCGGCAAGATGGATGACGGTGCGAAAGACATTCTCAACCTCTTGACTCCTTACTTTAAGTCAGGTGATATAAAGTTCATAATATCAGCAACTCCCGAAGAAATCAAAAAGACGTCAACAAGCGATTCAGGAGTGCTGGCATTGTTCAGGCAGATAGACATTGAGGAACCATCCGATGCAGAAGCGGAGGAAATCCTCAAGGGAGTGGTAAGCCGACTTTCGGAGTACCATGGTGTTGCATATGACGAAGACACCACAAGCCACGCAGTCAAGGGAAGCCGCAGGTACATCATGGACCGCTGTCTCCCTGACAAGGCTATCGACCTTCTTGACGAGGCTGGAGCATATGCAGAGACCCGAGGCGAAGCCAGCGTCAGCAGGAAGACCATAGACATGGCACTTGCAGACATATGCAGGACAGACGTACAGGCAGGCGACGACGATACCAGGGAAGACCTGTATCACATGGAAGAGCGTCTCTCCCAGAAGATATATGGTCAAAACAGGGCAATAAAGGCGATTTCAGAGGCGATCCTCATGTCAAAGGCCGGACTACTGGACAATGGCAAGACAATCGGAAATTTCCTGTTTGTAGGCCCAACAGGCGTAGGAAAGACGGAACTCTCGAAGGTATTGGCGCAGCAGCTCCATGTTCCGCTCCATAGATTCGACATGAGCGAGTACTCGGAGAAGCATTCGGTGGCTAAACTCATAGGATCCCCTGCTGGCTATGTAGGCTACGATGACGGAGGAATCCTCACCGACACAATAAGGCGAAATCCTTACTGCGTCCTGCTCCTTGATGAGATAGAAAAGGCCCACGAGGACATCTACAACCTGCTTCTGCAGATCATGGACTACGCAGTCATCACCGACAACAAGGGACGCAAGGTGGACTTCCGCAACGTCGTCCTCATCATGACGTCTAATGCAGGCGCAAGATATGCCCACAAGGCTTCGATCGGATTTGACCGAAAGGCTGATGCAGGAGCGGCGATGGCAAAGGAAGTCAAGTCGGTATTCGCCCCCGAATTCATAAACAGACTCACTTCTGTCGTGGTTTTCAACGACATGGACAGAACCATGGCAGGCATGATTCTCGACGACAAGATAAGGCTTCTCCAGGCCCGTGTCGCATCTCGCGACATTACCCTTGAAATCACTCCGGAAGCATACGAAAAGCTGCTGAACGAGGGATTCACACAGGAGTATGGAGCACGCGAGATAGAGAGGGTCCTCAACGCAAGGATAACACCTCTGCTGATGAGGGAGATCCTCTTCGGAAGAAAGGAAGGTTTCACAGCGGTAATCACACCGTCAGAAGACGGCTATTCATTGTCATGATATTCGACCTGACATATACAGACGAATTCCCGGACCCAAGGTACGGAGATGACAGCGGGTTCTACGCAGTCGGAGGAGAAATCACGGCAGAAAGGCTCGCCAAGGCCTACCCGCTGGGAATATTCCCCTACTATGCATACAAGCTTGAAAGGATATGCTGGTGGGCCCCAAAGAAAAGGTTCGTCATCTATCCTTCCGAGATCCACGTCTCGCACTCTATGAGAAACCTCATGAACAAGAAAATGCTTCGCTGCACCATCAACCGGGACTTCGCCGGAGTCATCTCCGGGTGCGCATGCATAGACGGCAGGTTTGACGAGGACAACGCATGGCTCGGACCTGAGCTCATAGACACATGGATGGAACTCCATGACATGGGATATGCCAAGAGCGTCGAGGTATGGGAAGGAGACGAACTTGTCGGAGGACTATACGGCTTTGTAGCGGGCAACTGCTTCCTTGGAGACAGCATGTTTTCGGTCGTTCCGAGCGCATCTAAGCTCGCCCTGATCCACCTTGCAAGGCACATGGAATCGCTGGGCGGAGAAGGGTTCATCGACTGCCAGCTTGAGACACCGCATCTGAAGTCGATGGGAGCAAGATACATCTCATACGAAGAGTTCATAAAAGGGACATCGGCGTATGATACCCCACTCATACATTAACTGAAAACAAGACAGAAATGGCAGATTACCCAAAGGACCCGATCATGCTCATGAGCTGGGTCAACATGAAACTGAGAGACTTCTACCCAAGCCTCGAAACCCTATGCGAAGATCTCGAAATAGACCGTGAAAAGCTCGTTGAGACGCTCGGAAAGGCAGGATTCGAGTACAACAGCGAGTTGAACAAGTTCTGGTAGAACTTTATACACAACACCCTGACAAGTTGTATTTAAAACAAAAACGTTTCCGATGGAAACATTTTTGTTAACATAGAAAAAGCCCGAAAAAACGGTCGTCTTGGCCATTTTTCCGGGCTTGATTGTTCAGCATGATCAGTGACCGTCGATCATGTCACGAGGGTTGTCATTTGTCAGGAGCACACCGTTGTATTCTCCGGTGAGAGTCTTGAGGAATGAGGTAATCTGAGCAACCTCTGCATCGGCCAGTTCAACACCGCTCTGGTATATCGCCATGTCGCGAACAGCCTCCTCGAGAGTATGGCGGGTACCGTCGTGATAGTACGGCCAGGTATGCTCGACATTGCGGAGTCCAGGCACCTTGAAACGATGGCGGTCGCGCTCATCCTGAGTCTCCTTATAGCGGCCGTTATCCTCGTTAGTAAGTTCCATTCCCCTATCGGCAAAGTAATGCTTTCTGAGACCCATGAGCTCGTACGACTGACCACCGAGATTCTGTCCCACATGGCAGGTCGCGCAGTCATAGGTCTTGAAGAGTTCGTAGCCCGCAAGTTCGTCTGAAGTGAGGGCAGAATCGTCTCCGCGAAGCCACTTGTCGAACCTCGAATCAGGGGTGATGAGAGTACGTTCATACTCCTCGATCGCGTCGGTTATGTTGGCCTGGGTAAGTCCGTCCGGATACACCTTTTCGAAAGCCTTCACGAACGGCTTGTCCTTCTCAAGCTTTGCAATGATATGGTCAAATGAAGGCGAAGCCATCTCGACAGGATTGAGAGGCGGACCGGCAGCCTGGTCGGCAAGGGTCTTGGCTCTTCCATCCCAGAACTGGACGAAGTTGTATACTGCATTGTATACGGTAGGAGCATTGACGCCACCCATCTGGCCGCCTACTCCGTCGGAATACTGATGGTTGTCAACACCGGCTGTCTCTATCGCATGGCATGTTGCGCATGAAACCGTATTGTCCACCGACAGGCGGGTGTCATGGTAAAGCGCATATCCAAGGGCAACCTTCGCCTCATCTACTTCAAGGTACTGATCGATCGGGCGTACAGGCTCATTTGCACGGTCTCCTGCAAGTCCGTCATCATACATCTCAGCCCTGCGGTCCTTAATCCATGAAAGGACGACTGCACGCTTAGCGTCTGTGAGGGAACTGCCCCAATGCACGAGATAGTATTTCGGCATCGGCATACGGTCGTCAAGCACTACCTTTTCGATCTTTGCCAGGTCAACCTGACTCATTTCTCCATCGACAGCAAGCGCCTCCATGAATGGTTCGACATCAAAGGCCCTATAGCCTGAGTCAATGTCTTTCATTACGATATCACCTGCTACCGGAAGTTTTGCATAAAATGGAACCTTCGGATCAGCCGAGTGGCATGAAAGGCATCCACCATCCTCGAAGATCTCGAGGACCTGAATATTGGCAGGCAAGTCCGCGGAAGGCAGCTGGTTTACCAGTCTGTAGACGAGAGTCATCGCGGCCACTGCTATCAGCAGCAGGCACACGCACCATTTAACTGCTTTTTTCATAATATCATCGGTTGTAAACATGTACACTGTCCTGAGCTGACGGCAGATAGTTCACTCCCCACCAGCACATCTGCAGGCAGGCGAACGAGAATATCAGCAGAAGGCAGAGGGTCCTTCTTGAGGCCCTGCCTGTCAGTCTCTGATGAATATAAAGCATATAGCTGAGCCATGTGGCGAGAGCCCATGTCTCCTTCGGATCCCAACTCCAGTAATGTCCCCATGCTTCCTTTGCCCACAATGCTCCGGAAAGCATTCCGAATGTAAGGAAGGCAGTTCCTATGTACACGAGGGTGTCGGCAGACTGAAGGATATCCTTCTTTCCTCCGAACATGCCGACGACAGCGATCAGGAAGGCACATCCGAGCAGGGAGTATGAGAACATGTACACAGTCACATGCGGAATGAACCACGGGCTCTGCAAGGCAGGCATCAGCGACTGGTCATGGATTTCAGGCTTGAGGATATTGAGGACGATGAACACCGTCGCAAGCATGGTCGAGAATGAGAGGATCCATCTGTACCTCCATACGACGTATGTAAAAAGTCCGGAAAGAAGTGCAAAGAACGAATACCACAGACGGGTCTCGCCCATCGTCTTGAGAGGCGGACGGCCGAGGCTGATCCAAAGCAGGGTTATGAACGAGGCAAGCACAAGGACTGAAGCCACGCTCATCGCAATCGCCCATCCTCTACGCTGTCGGTATTTTATGGAGGACACCGACCAATGGTCATTGGCACAGAGGGAGACGACAGCTCCCACTGCAGACAAAGATGCTGCAGAAATGCCGAACCATATGAAAACATCCCATGCCATCATATCAGTCAAAATCAGAATATCTTCTTCTTGGGCCTCCGACAAAGAGCAGGAAGGCTCCGATCAGCATCATGACGATACCGGCTACTGTTCCGTAGCGCCAAGGTTCCTTTACTATCTGAAGTATGCAGTACTCCCCTGCAGCCTCATCATATCCCGAGAGATATATGTCTTCGCCGAGGCGGGCGGAGTACGGGTGATTCACTCGAAGTTCGACGGTCTCGTCACCTATCGTCACCCGGGCCCTGTAATCCGACGGGATGCCGTCGCTGCCGTATGAAACGGAAAAGTCCTCCAGAGTCAGAGGATATTCAAGCCATCTTACTGTACCGTCCTCGGAATACGCCTCCTGTACCGGAACATCCATGAATGCCTGAAGTTTCATGGTCTCGGTATCCGGAGCGCCCCAGAACGCAGAACCGATGGCAATCAGCAGGCCTACATGGAGGAAGACGAAGCGCCATCTTATCGCGCCAAGACGTGCGCCTGTAGAAGTGGCCTCACGCCATCCGCGGAATATCACATACACAAGCACTGTCTGGAAATACAGCATGAACGCGACGAACGGCCATGTGGCGGTAAGCCATCTGTATCCGGTAAGGCCGACAGTCAGAGCGAATGCGAGGAAGAGGCCAATTGCCGTGAAGGTCGCTCCTGGATGAAGCATGAACCTTATGAACATGGATTTCCTCTTGTTCTTCCATATCAGCACAAGGATGAAAAGCCAGAGGGCGCAGAGTACCGCATTGAGCGGAAATGTCAGAAAAGACACAGGAAAATCACCCATCAGGAACTGAAGGGTCAGGGCCAGGGCCAGATATACTATAAGGATAATATAAGGCATAGCGATTCCGTGAAGTTCTCAAAAATACAAAAAAATCGGGATTCCACCACAAATAAGTGTATTTTACTGACAAATAGCCAAGGTTTTTCGCACGACTTTTGCCATTAATGCAAAAAATAGTATCTTTGTTTACTAAAACATTTAAAACCTATAAAAATGAGTGAAGAAGTCATTCGCAATCTTGACGCCCTTAACGTGACAATGAACGGAGGTTCCACCCTCCTCAACATCGTCCTTGCATTCGTAATGTTCGGCGTAGCACTCGGCATCAAGCCAGCAACTTTCGTAGACATCATAAAGAATCCTAAGTCCATACTTACAGGCATCGTATGCCAGCTCGTACTCTTGCCAGCCCTTACGCTCTGCCTCATCATGGTATGTGGACATTGGATCTCTCCTATGATCGCGCTTGGAATGCTCCTCGTGGCATCATGTCCGGGAGGAAACATCTCCAACTTCATCACCTCCCTCTCGAGAGGCAACTCTGAGCTTTCAGTTTCGCTTACTGCGTTCAACACTGCAGCCTGCGTGCTCACCACTCCATTGAACTTCGCGTTCTGGGGCAAACTCTACCTCAACTTTGCGGGCAACCATGGAATCGGTTCGCTTCCTGAACTTCAGATTCCGCTCGGCGAGATCTTCCAGAGCATCTTCATAATCATGGGCATTCCGCTCGTCCTCGGTATCCTCTGCGGACAGTACCTGCCTAAGGTTGCCAAAATCCTGAAGAAGCCTCTCCAGTATCTCTCCATCGCCGTGTTCATCGCAATGGTAGTGATCATCTTTACCGGCAACCTCGATGTATTCATGAAGTGCATCCGCTACATCTTCCTTATCGTGCTTCTCCACAACCTACTTGCCCTCGGCATCGGTTTCGGAACAAGTACATTGCTCAAGCTTCCTTACAAGGACCGCAGAACCCTGACAATCGAGACCGGTATCCAGAATTCAGGTCTCGGACTCATCCTTCTGCTCAATCCTAATATCTTCCCTGACACCGGAGCATGGGCAAACAACGGCGGTATGCTCGTCATCACTGCATGGTGGGGTGTATGGCACATCATATCCGGCCTTACACTTGCCTTTACCTGGAGAATCCGCGGAAGAAAGGAAACATCAGAAGAATAACTAGAAATGGCAAAGAGAAAAATATACGAAAAGAACATCGGATATACCATCCTCAGGCCTATCGTAGACTGGTGCTGCACACACAGTTTCAGAAAGGTAGAGGTCAGAGGTACGGAGAACCTTCCTACCGACGGTCCGATGATTCTTGCCCCAAATCATTGCAACACATTATTGGATGCCCTTGTAGTGCTACGCTCATACAAGGGTTCCACTGTTTTTGCAGCAAGGGCGGATATGTTCAAGATGAAGTTCATCGCTGACATCATGTACTTCCTGCGCATCCTTCCTATGGTACGCCAGAGAGACGGTCTCCGCAATGTGCTCAAGAACAACGACACCCAGGAGATCATTGTCGAGACCCTTGAGAACGACGTAAGGTTCTGCATCTTTCCTGAAGGAAGGCACAGACCGGAAAAGTCGCTCCTTCCTCTAGGCAAGGGCATCTTCAGGGCAGCATTGGCAGCAAACGAAAGATTCGGCGACCAGAAACCTATATATATAGTACCAGTAGGTCTGGAATACGGCGACTTCTTCAGATACAGAGGCACTTCCCTGGTAACATACGGAAAGCCTATCAATGTAACAGAGTTCATCAAGGGCCTCGATACCGACAACGAGGCCAAGATCATGGATAGCCTTCGCAAGGAACTTACTCCTAGGATGGCGGAGCTCTTCACATTCATTCCTGACGGGGAGACCCTCAAGGAGAAGTGGATGCTCACGAAGATGATCGCGGTCGCGACTTCGAAGAAGCAGTACGGCAACTTCGGCACATGCCTCTATGACAGCATGATGAACAACCGCGAGATCATCGCTTCGATCGAGAAGGCATGCGAGGAGCATCCTGAGAAGATGGAAGAGATTCTCAAGGATGTGGCAGAGTTTGACAAGTACAGAAGAAAGGATGGTGTATCAATATATTCGTTCCGCAGGAAGAACACTGCAGCTACCATCGTCGGCAAGGCATTCGCAGCGCTGGTAGGTCTGCCGTACTTCATCTTCAGCGGCATCGTAAGCCTTCCTATGTGGGTACTTGAGGCCGTGATCAGAAAGAAGATCAAGGACAGAGCGTTCAAGAACACCGTAAGTTTCGGTATCAAGCTCGGTCTTGGACTCATCTGGGTGCCTGCACTTGCAATCACGGCATTCTGCATGGTTCCATGGTACATCGCAACTGCCCTCCTCCTGCTTACAATCCCTTCATACAGTTATATCCATGACTATATCGAAGGCTGGCGCAGATTCGTGTCCGACATCAAGGTCACACGATACAGCAAGCTCAGGAAGAGATTCAAGTCCATCATCAAGGACTTCAACAATCTGTAGGAAACCTTAACCTTATAATATCATGAAAAGAACATTATTTGCCGCAATCGCGACTTTAGTGCTCTGCATTCCTTCATTTGCAGAAAAGAAGAACGTTACATACAACGAGAATGGAGAGATCATCAAGACAGGACTCAACTTCGGTCCACTCCCTGTAGTGGCATTTGACGCAGACAGAGGATTCCAGTACGGAGCTCTCCTGAACATCTACAACTTCGGTAACGGAGACACTTACCCGAACCCTAAGTCATGGTGGTACATCGAGGCTTCGGCATATACCGGAGGCACATGGAACCTCTACCTCAACTATGACAACATGGAGATCTGGGACAACACACGACTTTCTATCTGTACGAACTACAGCAACGAGTCTGCCCTTGACTTCTATGGATTCAACGGTTACCAGAGTATCTATACTTATGGTATCGAGGATTTCTTCCAGAACAATCCGGACGAGTTCGCTTTCGACACTTCCACAAAGAAGGGTGAGAAGGCTGCAAACAAATTCGACAACGGTGCAGGAAAGGCACCTAAGGGATTCTATCGCTACAGCAGACAGTCTTTCCGTGCAAAGGCTGACCTTACAGGAAAGATTGCCGAGAACTTCTTCTGGGAGGCCGGTTATACTTTCTACTGGATCAATCACAAGGAGTTCACTCCACAGGGATATACTCCTGTAGACGGCTCGCTCTACAGCCTTTACAAGGATTGGGGCATCCTCAACGACACTGGAGAGAACCAGTTCGTGTCTGCCCTCAAGGCTGGTCTCATGTACGATTCAAGAAACGTTCAGAACAATCCTACAAAGGGTATCTGGGCTGAGGCTCACGCCATCGTGGCTCCTAAGTGGCTCGGTTCATCAATGGATTCATACAAGGTGTCCGCTACATTCAGACAGTATGTTCCGCTCGGAACCGACAAGCTCGTATTTGCTTACCGTCTTGCATATCAGGGTTTCCTTGGCAAGAATACCCCTTGGTACCTTATGCCGTTCTATTCGAACATGGGTTACACAAGAGACTATGATGCAATAGGTGGCTACCGTACTACACGCGGCCTGATGCTTGACAGGGTTCAGGGTCTCCACACTGGATTCTACAATATCGAGCTTCGCTACAGATTCGTTGACTTCCAGCTCTTCAACCAGAACATTGCTTTCGCTCTCAGCGGATTTACCGATGGTGCGCATGTGTTCAAGGGTTATGACCTTACAAACAAGACTGGCGTGAAGCAGGATCTCTATAAGAAGTACGTAGATACTTCACGCAAGGACGGTCTCCACGCATCTGCCGGTGCAGGTCTCCGTTTCATCATGAACCAGAACTTCATCGTAGCGTTCGAGTACGCCCGTTGCTTCAACAAGCAGGACGGTAACGGTGCGTTCTATATCAATACTGGATTCTTGTTCTAAGTCATAGAACTAGGTAGATATTTTAAGAAGCTGACCTTTGGGTTGGCTTCTTTTTTTGTATTTATGTGATGGGAGTGGTGGACGCTGCAGCAGGACAGAGATTGAGGAGGACTTCGTTCGCTTCGCTCACTCCGGCCCCTCCCAACGTTTCCTGCGTGGTCTTCGACCACTTGTCTCCGTCGGGCCCCTCCCCCTGCCCGTGTCCGGGGGTAGACACGCCTCCTCAATCTCTGCCCTGCCGCCGCTTTGACCGCCACGTTAGGGTTATCACATCTACTGAGCGAAGGGAAGGGAGATATCTTCAGACATTGTCCCTTTACTTTTATAATTATATAGTATCATTCATTATATTTGTAAGAGCAAATCAAGCATTATGGAATGGGGCCTGACTTTGATCCTGAAACTGGTGAATATATTGAAGATACCGGAGAGAAGGAGCTGGAATTCAAACCTCTTAAGTCTTAAATAACACTTACCTAGAACGGATATGCAGTCTGCCCAGTCCTCTTCAAAACAGTATTATACTTACTCCTATTCTTCTGACTAACAGTCCGAGGACTCCTGACCAAAGGATTAGGCAGCACGCAAGCAATAGAAACCGCCTGATGCATGGTAAGTTTGGATGCATGGCGCTCGAAGTTCAGCATGGCGGCGGCTTCGATGCCGAAGACGCCTTTGCCGGTCTCTGCTATGTTGAGGTAGACCTCCATTATCCTCTCTTTACTCCATAGGAGTTCAATCAAAATGGTGTAGTAGGTCTCAAATCCTTTTCTCCACCAAGTTCGGCCGCAGAATGTGAAGCAGTTCTTTGCGACCTGCTGGGAGATTGTGCTGCAGCCGCGGATCTTCGTGCCTTTGGTCTTGTGTTCATGTCGCATCTTCTGCAACTCCTTAAAATCGAAGCCGTTGTGTTCCATGAACCTTCCGTCTTCAGATGCGATGACGGCACGTACCATGACCGGTGCGATCTCGTCGAGGTCGACCCATGTGCGCTGATTGCGGTATCCTTTCTCGCCGATGTTCTCGATGGTCCTCTTCAGCATCAGAGGGGTCCATTTCACCGGCACCACCTTATATAGCAAGACCCACGACAGGCTCAAAATAACAAAACCTACCGGAATCTTTACGAAAAGCAGTCTGAAGAATCGCCTCAACATGTTTCAAAGGTAGTCAATATTTCAAAATAATCCTGCGTATGATATAGCATCCTCATACATATTCTTGAACGACTTCCTCTAAGTTGTATAATAAATAATTGCTACCTTTGAACCTGTTACCAGCAAGCAATGGCAAAACCCCAGAAAATATCTGACTTCAACTCTCTGAAAGGCAAGCTAACCTTTTCGGACGACTCTCCCGTTACCAAGCAGGCAGCGGAGAAGGCGGACGTGAAGGCACCTGAGGTCTCTAAAAAGGAGGAAAAGGATCGCGGACTGAAGGTCGGTCTGAAGGTCGTGCTTATGGACTCAGACCTGCGAGGAAGGATTGTGTCACTGGGCAGGACTGTGGGCATCGAACTCGAGGACGGGCTGACCATCCAGGCTGCTTATGGGGAATTCGCCGTCTACGACGAAAGAGAAATCTCGGCTCTGAAGCAGAGTAAGGTCAAGGTCGGGAAGACATCGCAGCAGCCGAAGAAGATAGCGGTTCCACAGGGGTCGGGCATGCTTTCGGTTGACCTTCATATCGAGGCGATTCCGGGAGGCAGCGGCATACCCAAGGGGCAGCAGCTGCAATTTCAGATGGACACGTTCAGAAGGGTCATCCGAGAGAACATGGCCCATAGGGGCCGGAAGATATGCTTCATCCATGGCATCGGTGACGGCATACTAAAAGCTGCAATCCGAAAGGAACTGGACGAAGTCCTCGCTCTCAGATGCAGCTATTCAGTCGGCGACCCTGCGGTCACCACGGTCACTATCAGATAAGCCTTTATTTCTTGAGGAAACAGGTCTTCAGCACGATGCTGCTGCCTTCGATCTTACAGTCAACCTCTTCAGGGTTTTCTGTAAGACGGATGCTTCTCACCTTTGTACCACGCTTGATGACCATAG